>ERZ780111.274-NODE-274-length-15809-cov-7.46166_pt1 | contig 15809 bp, 17 predicted proteins | sample MGYA00433084_ERZ780111 | MGnify/ENA primary metagenome ERZ780111 (study PRJEB29588, sample SAMEA2144299) | human gut metagenome | biome: human gut; feature: human-associated habitat; material: faeces | place: Denmark | collected 2008/2010 ... | reverse complement strand
CTTGCCTCCCTTGTCAAAGGGAGGTGGATTGGCGGCAAGGCACAAACCTTAACATTATTGCATTTACTTGCGATATGCTCACCATTTTTATATTGCAAACTTTTCTGCCGTCAAGACGGAGGGATTGCCACACCTACCGCACCCTTTCCGTTTCTCTGACACCTCCGTTAACAATCCCTCAATAGTTGGCAGTGCTTCGCACTGCAACAGAAGCTCACCTTTACACAAGGGAGCTAAAGGCGATACTGCTTTACCAACCTTTCCAAAACCACACTATCCCTCGAAAATTGCCAACACTCTTGCCTTTTAATGAACGCTTTGTCGGTTTCGCAAAATGTAGCAAATCGCCAACACCCTTGCCTCCCCTCGAAAAAGGGGAGGTGGCACGGCTGATACAATTTTTTCGCTTGCTGTACAGTATTCAGATACTCCTGCCTTTACAATTCTGAAACTATTCCGAGCCGTGACGGTGGGGATTGTGAATGCGTAGAAGCTTTTACGGTAGCACTCCCATCATTTCAATCTCTTACTCCCTGCACCAACCCCTCCAAAACCGCACTATCCCACTCACTTTTCGTAATGCCAACATCTATATGCACGATACGCTTCAAATTTGCACTATCCTATTCGCTTTTCGTAGGGGAGTGGGCTTGCCCCTCCCGTTGCACCGACCCACTCCATTCCCACAACCATTGCAAAAGGACAACATGCCCTCGCCTCGCACCACCACCCTTGCCTCCCTTGTCAAAGGGAGGTGGATTGGCGGCAAGGCACAAACCTTAACATTATTGCATTTACTTGCGATATGCTCACCATTTTTATATTGCAAACTTTTCTGCCGTCAAGACGGAGGGATTGCCACACCTACCGCACCCTTTCCGTTTCTCTGACACCTCCGTTAACAATCCCTCAATAGTTGGCAGTGCTTCGCACTGCAACAGAAGCTCACCTTTACACAAGGGAGCTAAAGGCGATACTGCTTTACCAACCTTTCCAAAACCACACTATCCCTCGAAAATTGCCAACACTCTTGCCTTTTAATGAACGCTTTGTCGGTTTCGCAAAATGTAGCAAATCGCCAACACCCTTGCCTCCCCTCGAAAAAGGGGAGGTGGCACGGCTGATACAATTTTTTCGCTTGCTGTACAGTATTCAGATACTCCTGCCTTTACAATTCTGAAACTATTCCGAGCCGTGACGGTGGGGATTGTAATAGATAAGAAGTTTTGAAGATAGTAGTGCTATTAATTTCAATCTCTTACTCTCCGCACCAACCCCTCCAAAACCGTACTATCCCACTCGCTTTTCGTAGGGTGAGGGTCTGTGTGTGCTTTTTGGTTTCGCATCCATGCGAAACTATGGGCACACACGCTAAGGCATCCTTGCCTTGCTTGCCCCTCCCGTTGCACCAATCCTTGTTGTTTTCGCTAATCTTTGTAAAAGAACACCTATCACTTGCCTTGCTCGCCCCTCCCGTTGCACCGAATACTGCCATTCCCACACAACCATTGCAAAAGAACAACAATCCCTCGCTCAACACTTCCCCAACATATAAAAAGACCGCACCTCATCACAGGTGCGGTCTTACTTATTCTAAACCTTACTGCATCGCAGGATTACCGCCAAGCAGACTGAACATATCAATCCCCGCAAGGCTCAGCAGAAAACTGACAGCAATGAACAGCACAACAGCAACAACAGCCGCTATCCATACCGTTCTTTTCTGCTTTTTCGTCCAGGTGTGCTGAGGACGGGCTTCATCGCTCACACTTAATGAGATCGTTTCATCGCTTTTTACTGTGTCATGTGCGATCATATCGTCATTTTCGTGGTTTTCGTTATCTTCTGCGTTTGCCAATACTTTTTCTTCGCTCATATCCGTCCTTATTTTACTATATATTCCTTAGCCTTTTCAAGAATAAGCTGCTCCCTTTTAAGCACAAAGCTCATCTGATATTCCTTACACTGCTCGGACAGAGCCTTAAGTCTGCTTACAGCCTCGTCATAAGGCATCCATTCTATTTTATATCCAAGTCTTTCCTGCGAACGTTCAAGCATCGCAGTATCGCACTTGTCCGATACTTTCTTTGCCACATAGCAGTGTGAAACCATGCAGAATTTTCTCTTGAACTTATGCTCCTCTATCCATCCGAGATAGCCTAAAAGCTCGGCAGGGTAGCCGGTTTCTTCCGTTACTTCCCTTAAAAATGCCTTGTCGGGAGTTTCTGTTATCTCTATACTTCCGCCGGGCAGCTTGTAATATTCGGAGTCTTCTATCTTCATCATGGCAATGTTGCCCTCGCCGTCTGTCATGACGCCTCTTGTGTTATAACGAGCGTCGTCATCGATGTACTGAGGCTCACCGCCAAAGAAATCGCTTTCGGTTATCTTTGCAATAAGCATTAATATGTCGTCCCTTTCATAGTGCGGAGCTTTCCGCTGTTTTTTTCATACATATAATATCACAAACGCACCTGCATTGCAATATAAAAAGGTAATTCACTTTTGTAGAAAACACCTATATATATGCCTTAATTATTGGTGATTATGCACAGTGGAACTTGAGGTGCATTAGTGATATAATAACTTTATCCGACTAAAAAAATATGAGGAAAGATAAAAATGGAAAATACTGCAACCGTCAGCGGCACAGAAGTTAAAAAATACAGACGTGCAGGCTTTATGGACGAAGTTAGAGGCTTCTGCATACTCTGTATGGTAGTGTACCACGTCTGCTTCGACCTTAACTACACCTATAATATTCATATCCCGATAATGTTCGACGGCTGGTTTGACATTGTCCGTGACATTTTTGCAGGAGCATTCATGTTCATATCCGGTATGAGCAGCCGTTATTCGCATAATAACGCAAAGCGTGGCATCCAGTGCTTTTTTATTGGTATGATAATAACCTTCATTTTTGCATTCTTTGCACCTACCGCCCCCATACTTTTCGGAATACTGCACTTTATGGGCGTATCTATGATGATATATGCGATAGGGGATAAGTACTTCCTTAAGATTCCTGCACCGGTCGGAATAGCCGTGTGCGCCGTGCTTTTCCTATTAACAAGAGGAATTATGTACGGCTATCTCGGACCTGCACAAGGTGTCGGAATAAAGCTGCCCGAATTTATCTACAATGCAGGACTTCTTTTTCCGCTCGGCTTCAGAGCACCGAGTTTTCAGTCGATGGACTATTTTCCGCTCCTGCCGTGGTTTTTCGTATTTCTGGCAGGTGCTTACACGGGAAAATACGCTATCGAGGATAAAATGCCGGCATTCTTCTATAAGACCCATTGCAAACCGCTTGCGCTTGCAGGCAGATATACCCTGTGGATATACGTTCTGCATCAGCCTGTAGCAATGGTCTTTTTCCTGCTGATTTTCGGAAGAATATAAAATTTCAAAAAAGTCTTGACAAACCGTTTTCGGTTTGCTATAATAATATAGCTTGACAAGTATACAACTTTGTCAACATCCCTTGCTCGTACAAGAGTACGGGCTTAATATCCACAAGGAGGTGCTTTATAATGGCAAAGCTCAGCGAAAAGTATGAGGCAGTTGTTGTATTTTCACTCAAGAACGGTGAGGATGCAGTAAAGGCTCTCGTTACTAAGTTCTCTGATCTGATCAAGGAACACGGCACATTAGTTGACGTTGATGAATGGGGCGCTCGTAAGCTCGCTTACGAGATAAACTACGAAACCGACGGTTATTATGTAGTTTACAGCTTCGACTGCAAGCCTGATTTCCCTATGGAATTCGAGCGTATCATCAACATCACTGACGGCGTTCTCCGTTCGCTCGTAACGGTACGCAAGTAATCAAGGTTTGAAAACAGACAGGAGGAACGATAACGTATGTACAACAAGGTAATTATGATGGGCAGGATTGTCAATGACCTTGAGCTGAGATCGACACCTGCGGGTGCTTCCGTGCTTTCTTTCAGAATTGCGGTAGATCGCAGATTTCAGACAAAGGGAGAAGACAGAAAATCCGATTTCTTCAATGTTGTCGCATGGCGTAACGAGGCAGAATTCATTTCAAGATATTTTGCAAAAGGACGCATGATACTTATCGAGGGTGAGCTTCAGAACAGATCTTACCAGGATAAGAACGGCAATACAGCTTACATTACCGAGATCATCGTTGACCGTTCCACGTTCACAGGCGAAAAGGCAAACAACACACAGGGTACATCCTCTGCTTATCAGAGCTACCCCGGTAATGCCGCTAAAAACGCCGCTCCCGAACATCCTGCACAGACTTCAAACACAGCGCCCACAGTGTCGCAGGGTAACAATTCGGATTTCACCGTAGAATCCGGTGACGATGACGATTACCCGTTCTGATCAAAATAAGGAGGATAAAACAATGTCTGAAAGAGAAAAGAACGAAAAGTCAACAGTTCGTCCTATGAAGCGTACAAGAAAAAAAGTTTGCGCATTCTGTGCCGACAGAGCTGAATTCATTGACTATAAGGATGTAGCTAAGCTCAGAAAGTGCATGACAGAGCGTTACAAGATTCTGCCCCGCAGAGTAACAGGCTGCTGCGCATATCACCAGAGAGAGCTTACAACAGCTATCAAGAAGGCAAGACAGGTAGCTCTTATTCCTTACGTTTCTGACTAAGTTATAAACAGCTTTATAAAAAATCGATGCTTAAACCGCATCGATTTTTTTATTTTTATCTATTGATTATTTCCTTAAAATGCTGTATAATAATACAGTATGATTGTGAGGTGTGTGTTTTGGCACAGAAAAAAGGAAAAAATAAATTCAGAATAACACCGTCTATGATATTTCTGAATCTTTTACTGGTTCTTATCATCTGCACAGTGTGTTTCTTTACCTATAATATTATAAACGGCGAGGATAATACTTCATCCGATCCGCCGTTCACAGCGGTGACATCCGCACCGCCCGAAACTTCCGCTCCCGCTACTACAGCAGGCAGTACGGAAAAGCCCGACAGCAACTCATCCGTTGCCACATCGGATAATGAGCCGACACTTGACTTTGATAAGGACTATTTCTCCTCATCGCTGTTCATAGGCGACAGTATCTCCACAGGCCTTAGCCTTTACGGCTTCCTCGATCAGCAAAACGTATTCGCTCAGCAGGGTCTTGCACCCTCTACTGCGCTTGACGCTGACATTGACGGAGTGACGCTTTCGGATAAGATTGCTTCATTCAAGCCCAAAAAGATATTCGTAATGCTCGGCACAAACAGCGTCGGCTACGCCGATAACGAAACGCTTGCAGGCAATATGAAGGAGCTTGTGGAAAAGATCTCGGCTCTTACAAAGGCTAAGATTTACGTTGTATCCATCCCGCCCGTAACACAGGAAGCGGAGAAGTCGGACGAGAACGCACTTACCCTTAAGGACATCACCGATTATAATACAAAACTCAAATCTGCAATTTCAGACACTTCGGCAACATTCATCGACCTTAACAGCATCCTTTCAGACAAGGACGGATATTTCAATGCCGATTATGCCGAAATGGACGGAATTCACTTTATGGGAAAAACCTACGAGGTAATGCTCAGCTACCTGCAGAAGCATTCTTCGTAAATATCAAAGGGGCAATATATTAGAATGAAGCATATAGCTGATTGTAAAACAATAGCAATATCGTTAATCTGTATATTATCAATAGTTCTTTGCAGCTGTTCGGACGTAACAGTGTCGCAGGATAGTTCGTTGTCAAAAAATGACACAACAACCCCCACAAAAACATCATTAACCGACGCCAAAACATCAACTGTAGCGACAACCGTTAAAATCGTAACTACATCGGCTACTACAGCCGTTACAACGACCGAAACGACACTGCCTGAAACTACAGCTGTAGCAACAGAGCCAAAGCCTGCTCCGACCGATCCGCCAAAAACCTCTGAAACCGCTCCACAAGCCAGACCGACAGCGTCAACGGACTTCGATACCTCATTTTTTGACGATGCGCTGTTCATAGGCGACAGCATTACGACCGGTCTTTACCTTTACGGTTATCTTGACGAGTCCCTTGTCTACGCAAAGCTCGGGCTTGCCCCCTCAACCGCATTGGAAAGCGAAATAGACGGTGTAACCATAAACAGTAAAATAAAGGCAAATAATCCCAAAAAGATATATATTATGCTCGGCACCAACAGCGTTGGCTATTCCGACGGCAATTACCTTGCAAATTGTATGGGCGAACTTGTACAACATATTTCACAAATCACAAAAGCGAAGGTATACGTTCTGTCTATCCCGCCGATAACATATTACGCCGAAGCAGACTATGACAACGCACTTACAACATCTGCGATAAACGAGTATAATACCGCATTAAAAAGCGTAATTAAAGGCACAAAGGCGAAATTTCTTGACTTTCATTCTGTGCTGACCGCTCCCGACGGATATTATTACGAGGAATATCACGAGATGGACGGAATTCACTTTATGGGTTCAACGTATCAGGTTATGCTAAGTTTCCTTGAGAAACATTCTTAATATAAAATGTGCATAAAAGAAAGGAATTATGAACAATGAAAAACAGTATCACAAAGAGAATAATGGCAGGAATTGTCTGCGCTATGGTCGCAGTTTCAATATGCGGATGCTCCGAAAAACCCGCTCAGTCATCGGCTTCGGAAAGCTCCGTCACATCCGATGCAGGCTCTGTTTCCGAGAGCGTTTCTGAGGCTTCTGACAGCAGTACGGCGACCGGTATAGCCGCCGAAATCACAGCTAAGATACAGGAAGATGTCAAGTTTCCCGGTATGGCTGAAATAGGCGCAGACCGCATGGCAGGCTACTATGACGTTGCCGCCGACAAGATAGACAGCTACAGTGCTTATATCTGCGGCTCAGGCGCTTATCCCGATGAGATAGCGGTTTTCAAGATGAAGTCTGCCGACGATGTAAATGCCGTAAAATCGGTTCTCGAAAAGCGTGTAGAGAGCCAGAGTACCGCATTCAAGGACTATACGCCTGATGAAATGTACAAGATAGACGGCAACAACGTAGTTACAAGCGGTAACTATGTAGCGCTTATCATCTGTGCCGACAACGCAAAGGCTATCGAAGATTTCAAGGCTATGGCTAAGTAAATCAGTAAAACGAAAGGAGAACCGTATGGCTATAGAGTGTCTTGTTATAACGTTTATACTTGGGGCTATAGTGTTCTCGTTTGCCAGAGCCGACAGAATCCGCTGGGTCATAGCGACCGTTCCTCTCGGGATACTGCCGCTTGCCAACTGCGTGTCCTGCTTTGTCTGTACTGCGTTTTTGGGGTGCGAACTGCCTGAGAATATCGCTGCGGTGATACTTCTTCTTGCGGTGATGGCATCGTGCGTGTGGATAGGCATAGCGTCGGGTTTTCTGCGTACAAACCGTATGCGGATACCTTATATTAGCGTTGGCATCGGCTTCAATGTGGTTCTTGGGCTTATTCTACTGAATTTCTATATCGGATTGTTGTAATCCGGCTATGAAACGGAGATTCACAGCTACAAATCACCCCCCCCCCGCCGTAAATTTCTACGGCGGTATTTTTATCTTTGCGTTATATCCGCATCCGTCAATCGTCAATAGACAAATTGTATAAAAATGAACCCGGATTTTTAGTTACTTATTCCTAAAAGACATATTGACAAATCGGAGATAACACTATATAATATTAATTGTATTTCGCTCACCACTACATATTGTGGTTTTACGATTAAAGCTTAAACGAGAGGTAGAAATTAATGCTGACTAAAATTCAAAAGAGGGACGGACGTACAGTACCGTTCAACATTGAAAAGATAGCCGATGCTATATATAAGGCGGCGAGAGCTGTCGGTGGCAACGATTATCAGGAAGCCGGTGAAATGGCTGAAAAGGTTTGCGATTATCTTGAAGCAAACGTAAATAAGACAGGGGAGCTTCCCACCGTAGAAGAGGTTCAGGATGCTGTAGAAAAGGTGCTTGTTGAAAGCGGCCACGCAAAGACCGCCAAGGCTTATATCCTTTACAGAGCCGACAGAACAAGGGTAAGAGAAATGAACACCAGCCTTATGAAAATCTATGAGGATCTTACATTCAAGGCTGCAAGAGATTGCGATATTAAGCGTGAAAACGCCAACATTGACGGAGATACCGCAATGGGCACAATGCTCAAATACGGCTCTGAGGGTGCAAAGCAGTTCAACGAGATGTATGTTCTTGCTCCCGAACATTCAAAGGCACACAGGGACGGAGATATTCATATCCACGACCTTGACTTTTTAACGCTTACCACGACCTGCTGTCAGATCGACCTTATCAAGCTGTTCAAGAACGGCTTCTCGACAGGTCACGGCTTCCTCAGAGAGCCTAACGAGATCAGCAGCTATTCTGCGCTTGCCTGCATTGCTATCCAGTCAAACCAGAACGATCAGCACGGCGGACAGTCTATCCCCAACTTCGACTATTCTATGGCTGACGGCGTAAGAAAGACATATAAGCACCGCTATGCTCAGAATATCGTAAGAGGACTTGAGCTTATAGGCGGCATTGATGACCTTGCAACAGCGGAAGCCGATGTAAAGGCATATACAAAGAAGCTCGAAGAAGAAAAGCAGCTTTGTCCTGTTCTCGCTAACGATAACGGCTATCAGGACGCAGAGCGTGAATGCCTCAGGGAGATTTGCCCCGATATCAGCGATGAAATAATCGACAAGATACAGAAATTTGCACTGAAGCAGGCTGAAGTAGAAACCGACAGAGCCACATATCAGGCTATGGAGGCACTTGTACACAACCTCAACACAATGAACAGCCGTGCAGGCGCACAGATACCGTTCTCATCAATAAACTACGGTACAGACACCTCTCCCGAAGGCAGAATGGTAATAAAGAACGTTCTGCTTGCTACCGAGGCAGGTCTTGGCAACGGCGAAACACCCATATTCCCGATACATATCTTCAAGGTAAAGGACGGTCTTAACTATAACGAGGGTGATCCTAACTACGATCTGTTCAAGCTGGCTTGCAGAGTATCGGCTAAAAGACTGTTCCCGAACTTCTCGTTTATCGACGCTCCCTACAACCTTCAGTATTACAAGCCCGGCGACTATAATACGGAAATCGCATATATGGGATGCCGTACCCGTGTAATAGGCAATGTTTACGATCCCACAAGAGAAATAGTAACAGGACGAGGAAACCTTTCGTTCACATCTATAAATCTGCCCAGACTCGGCATACTTGCAGGCGGAGATATTGTAAAGTTCTTTGAGATGCTCGAGGACAGAATGAATCTTGTCGTAGATCAGCTTCTCTACAGATTCAAGATACAGTCGCAAAAGAAAGTAAAGAACTATCCGTTCCTTATGGGACAGGGAATATGGATCGACTCAGAAAAGCTCAATCCCAACGATACTATCGGAGAGGTATTAAAGCACGGTACGCTTTCTGTAGGCTTTATAGGTCTTGCTGAATGCCTCAAGGCGCTTATCGGCGTTCATCACGGCGAAAGCAAGGAGGCGCAGGAGCTTGGTCTGCGTATTATAGGCAGAATGAGAGCAAGAATGGACGAAGAAAGCAAGAAGACCGGTCTTAACTTCTCGCTCCTCGCAACACCCGCAGAAGGTCTTTCGGGAAGATTTGTAAAGATCGACCGCAAGAAGTTCGGCAAAATCGAGGGCGTAACAGACAGAGAATACTACACGAACTCATTCCATATACCTGTTTACTTCCCCATCAACGCATTCAGAAAAATCAAGCTGGAAGCGCCTTATCACGCACTCACAAACGCAGGTCATATCAGCTATGTAGAGCTTGACGGCGATCCGCTTCAGAACCTTGAGGCATTTGAGCAGATTATCAGATGCATGAAGGAATCGGGTATCGGCTACGGCTCGATAAACCACCCTGTAGACAGAGATCCCTGCTGCGGATATACTGGTATAATCGGTGACGTATGCCCCAAGTGCGGAAGAAGCGATCACGGCGACAACACAAGATTTGAGCGTATCCGCCGTATAACAGGCTATCTTGTAGGCACTGTTGACCGATTCAACAACGGCAAGAGAGCCGAAGAAAGAGATAGAGTAAAGCACAGCGTTTCTGACGATGACGCAGAAATCTGACGATTTATAAAGACTGCAAAAGAATCCGGCACATCCTGCCGGATTTTTTGCGTTCAGGGCTTGAAATCGGCGGCGGTTTAGTATATACTATCCATAAGCCGAGCCGTAAGGACTGTGTGAAAGCAAAAACAGAAAAGAGGTATTTCTATGGGCGAATATGGCAAAAGAGCCGAACAACTGTTTATGGAAGGGTATAACTGCTCACAGGCGGTCTTGCTCAGCTATTCGGATATAACGGGGCTTGACGATAAGACGGCGGCTATGCTTGCATCGGGCTTCGGCGGCGGTATGGGACGTATGCGTGAGGTATGCGGCGCAGTAAGCGGAATGTTCATCGTACTGGGTATAGTGGCAGGCTACAGCGATCCTTCGGACGCACAGGGCAAGAAATCCACCTATGCCGCAATACAGGAGCTTGCTTCACGCTTCAGAAAAGAAAACGGCAGTATAATCTGCAAGGAGCTTCTCGGACTGTCAAAGCCAGAAGGCACATATATACCCGCAGAAAGAACGAATGAGTATTATAAAAAACGGCCTTGTCCGAAAATCGTCTGTATGGCGGCTGATATACTTGAAGAATATCTTGATGAACACGGTTATCTGACCGGGAAAGGAATCTGACATGATCGCACTTATTACGGGCGCAAGCTCGGGAATCGGAAAAGAAATGGCGAAAAACCTTGCTACAAGAGGGGTAAATCTTATACTTGTCGCAAGAAGAACAGAGCGTCTGCTGGCACTCAAGGAAGAAATCGTATACAACTGTCCCGAAATAAAGGTCAAAACAATTACAGCCGACCTTTCGAAAGAGGAGCAGTGTTTCGGGCTTTACAACAAGGTAAAGGATTATAAAATTGATTTTCTCTTTAACAATGCGGGATTCGGTCTGTACGGTCCGTTCCTTGAAACAGATCTTAAAGACGAACTTTCGATGATAAACGTCAATATAAAGGCTGTTCATATTCTGACAAAGCTGTTCCTGCGTGATTTTGCCGCAAGAAACAGCGGATATATCCTTAACACTGCGTCTGTTGCAGGCTTTATGGCAGGACCTCTGCTTGCAACATACTATGCGACAAAAAACTATGTCGTACAGCTTACCAAGGCGGTTTACGAGGAACTGAGAAGCACAGGCAGCAGGGTAGTGATAAGCGCACTTTGCCCCGGACCTGTAGATACCGAATTCAACAGCGTTGCAGGCGTAAAGAGCTTCGGAATACCGAGCGAGAACGAGGCTTATGTTGCGGACTATGCTATCGAGCGTCTTTTATGCGGCGATCTGCTGATAATCCCCGGCGTTACCACCAAGGCGGCTGCGGCAGGCTCAAGATTTGCTCCGACAAAATTCCTACTCAGAACGGTAAGAACGTTACAGGAGCAGAAGAACAAGTAAAGATATAATGTGAGGAACTATGGCGTATACTACAGATTTAAACGCTGGGCTTGTTTCAAAGCAGGCGAGCAAAAACACAAAAATGCTTTTTGAGTACCTTAAAAGCATTTACGGTAAAAAACATCTGGCAGGTCAGCAGTATCTGCAAAGCGAAGAAGTCGAGGATCTTGTGTACTATCATCTGACGGGAAAACTCCCTGCCGTGAGAGGATATGACTTTATGGGGGTAAGCTCCTGCAAGAAAACGGACGATCAGGTAGACAGGGCGATAAAATGGGCTACTCAGTGCGGAGGCATTGTCACAATGTGCTGGCACTGGTACGCTCCGAACGATATGAACGATTATTCCAAAGGCTCATCGTTCTACTACAAGACGACAGATTACGATCACAAGACCTGCTTCGATTTATGCAAGGGTGTAACCGAAGGCACTGCGGAATATGAATTTATTATCCGTGAGATAGATATGGTGTCAGCCGAGCTTAAGCGTATGGCACAGCTTGATATACCAGTGCTGTGGCGGCCTCTGCACGAGGCAAACGGCAACTGGTTCTGGTGGGGAAACCACGACGAACAGCACCGTGAAGCGTATAAAAAGCTGTGGTATATGATATTTGACCGTATGGAAAATTATCACAAGCTGACCAATCTTATATGGGTATGGAACGGTCAGGACAAGTGTATGGAGGTAAGCCCGGACACGTTTGACATCTGCGGAGATGATATTTATTCGGTAAAGGAATACGATCATTCTTCCCAGAAGCAGAGATTTGAATATATGACCGAGCTTGCACACGGCAAGATGATAACCTTGTCCGAATGCGGTTATATCCCCGATCCCGATGAGATGAAAAAGGACAACGCCATGTGGCTGTGGTGGCTCCCGTGGTGGGGCGAGTTTGTCTACAAGAGGGAAGGGTACAAGCCTGTTTTCGACAAAGACGGCTATACTGTGATAAACGAAAAATATATGACAGAGGACTTTATGAAGCGTGTTATGGCTCATCCCGATGTCATAATGCGTGAGGATCTGCCGTGGTACGACAAGGATAAGCACAAGCTCCCCGATGCGCTTTCGGCAAATCTTGAGAGGATAAAAAGTAAATGAGAAAATCACTCGCTGTATTAATAGCCGTAATCATTGCCGCAATGCTCTGCGGCTGTGCCGATGATGTTTCGTCCTCTGTACAGCAGGCGGACAGCTCCTCCCGTTCGTCTACAAAATGGACGGTAACTAAGGTGGCTGACGATGATATTTCCTGCGAGGGTCTTTTACTCCCAGCGCTTAACAGCGGCGATTTTCCCGAAATGGTAAAAGCAACGGACAGCACGCTGCTTGATACGATAATGGATTTCAGCAAATACGGTATCACGGATTACTGCGTATATCAGCAGGCGATAAGCGTTGAACTGTCGGAGATAATTGCTGTGCGTGCAGATGACACAGACGGTGTGAAAGCCGCACTGCAAAGCAGGAAAGACAGCCTGATAAAGCAGTTCGGAACATATCCCGAGCAGGAAAAAATCGTAAGCAAGACGGTGGTATTCCAAAAGGGCGATCTGTGCTTTCTTATAGCGTCGGAAGAGCCTGAGAAGGCAGAGAAAGCAATATCGGACAAAATCAGCGCAAACTCTGTTGATTCGGGGAATTAAAAAAGACGGCTATATTTTTGAAAATGGGTGTTTAGCGTTGCCTGCTATGATGGTTTTGCGTCTCTGCAAAGTCAGCTGTTTGTGCCGTTGCATCGTGCAACGGCTCGGTTCAGCTGACATAAGCGTCCATGCTTATAACTTTTGGCAAGCAACCAAAGCGTCCTTGCTTTGGGCGTAGCCCCAATGCGGGTTGTCAGTCGTTGGTGTCGCTGCATCGTGCAGCGACTGTGTGCGACTGACTGCAAGCATCCTTGCTTGGTGAGGGCGGCAGCCCCACACTCAGCAACGGCATGGATGCCGTGCGTGTATGCCCAAGGGCTTTGCAAGGACGCAAATCCAACCAAGCATACACAGCCTTTCATGGGGAAAGGGGTTTTCGGCAAGGATGCCGAAATAAGGACACACCCAGCTTTGCACGAGGCAAAGCCATCAGAGTGTCCTAAAGGGGATAGGGATAGTAAGTTAGAAGTTTGTTTCAAAAACAGACTTTTTCTACAAGCTGTGACCGCAGTTTTCTGCGGTTGCTTTTTTTCGCCTCACTACTTGAAAAGCCGACGGAAAAATGCTATAATTGTAAAGGTTTATCGTCAGACGCTTATGTCTGTCGGTTGGAAATAAACGGGTAGAACCGTAGGAAAGGTATAGATTTTATGTTAGACACAATGAAAGGTCTTAAGCGCACACATTATTGCGGCGAGGTCGAGGGTATCGGCAGTACCGTTACCGTTGCGGGATTTGTACAGAGAGTAAGAGATAAGGGCAGCCTTATGTTCGTTGACCTGCGTGACCGCACAGGCATTGTTCAGCTTGTATTTGATGATACAACAGAGCCTGCCGTATTTGAAAAGGCAAAGCAGATAAAGAGCGAATATGTGCTTATGGCGCAGGGACTTCTGCGTGAAAGAGAGAGCAAGAATAACGATATAAAGACAGGCAACGTTGAAATTCTCGTTACCGATCTTCGTATACTTTCGATGGCTCAGACAACACCGTTTGAGATAGTAAACGATACAAAGACAAACGAGGAGCTTCGTCTTAAATACAGATACCTCGATCTTCGCAGAAAGAAGCTGCAGGATAACCTTATAATGCGTCACAGGATTGCAAAGACAGCCCGTGAATATTTCTATGACAACGGATTCCTTGAAATAGAAACGCCTATGATGATGAAATCAACTCCTGAGGGAGCAAGAGATTATCTTGTACCGTCAAGAGTTCACGAGGGCAAGTTCTATGCGCTTCCGCAGTCGCCCCAGATATACAAGCAGTTACTTATGATCTCGGGCTTTGATCGCTATATTCAGCTTGCGAGATGCTTCAGAGATGAGGATCTGCGTGCGGACAGACAGCCCGAATTCACACAGATAGACCTTGAAATGTCATTTATGGACGTTGACGAGATACTTGAGCTTACAGAGGGCTTCATCAAAAAGCTGATGAAGGATGTGCTTGATGTTGATATTACAACTCCGCTTCCCAGACTGACATATAACGACGCTATGTCACGTTACGGCTCGGATAAGCCCGATACACGCTTCGGTATGGAGATACAGGATCTGTCCGATATTGTAAAGGATACAGAGTTCTCGGTATTTTCTTCGGCTATTGCCGCAGGCGGCAGTGTAAGAGCGATTGTTGCAAAGAATGCCGCAGGTGTTCTTACAAGAAAGGAAATCGACAAGCTGACCGAGTTCTCAAAGGGAATCGGCGCAAAGGGTCTTGCATATATCCGCTGGCACGATGATGCACCTAACTGTTCGTTTGCAAAGTTCCTCAAAGAAGGCGAACTTGATGCTATCCTTTCGCACCTCGGCTGTGAAAAGGGAGATGTTGTGCTTATCGTTGCGGACAAGAATAAGGTTACGCTCCCTGTACTCGGTGCTCTGCGTCTTAAGGTCGGCAAGCAGATAGGCATAGTACCCGACAGCGGATACAACTTCTTATGGATTACCGAGTTCCCGTTCTTCGAGTGGGACGATGAGTCAGAAAGCTGGCTTGCTATGCACCATCCGTTCACGATGCCTATGGAGGAGTGCCTTGAGTATCTTGATACCGACAAGGGCAAGGTAAGAGCAAAGGCTTATGACCTTGTACTCAACGGCATCGAGCTTTGCAGTGGTTCTATTCGTATCACAGACCCTGAGCTTCAGGAGAGAATGTTCAGACTTCTCGGTCTTACCGATAAGGAGATCGAAGAAAAGTTCGGCTTCCTTGTTGACGCATACAAGTATGCCGCACCTCCACACGGCGGTCTTGGTATAGGTCTTGACAGGCTTTCGATGCTCCTTTGCGGTGCAGACAGCCTGAGAGATGTAGTTGCTTTCCCGAAGGTAAAGGACGCAAGCGAGCTTATGTCGCAGTGCCCGTCGGCAGTTGACGATAAGCAGCTTGAGGAGCTTCATATCAAAACGGTGGTTTCGGAAGAATAACCGTAATTTGCAGATTGGATAAAATTCAATATGTTCAGAGCGCACGAGAAATCGTGCGTTCTTCAGTCTGTCGAAAAACCTCTATCGTTGATAAAAATGGGGTCGCAGGGGTGTAGCCCCCGTACAGGTCGTCAGCCATTTGTGCCACTGCATCGTGCAGTGGCTTTGTGTGGCTGACTGCAAGCATCCTTGCTTGGTCTAGGGGCGGTAGCCCCAGTAATATAGCCCC
>ERZ780111.270-NODE-270-length-15943-cov-3.05646_pt1 | contig 15943 bp, 13 predicted proteins | sample MGYA00433084_ERZ780111 | MGnify/ENA primary metagenome ERZ780111 (study PRJEB29588, sample SAMEA2144299) | human gut metagenome | biome: human gut; feature: human-associated habitat; material: faeces | place: Denmark | collected 2008/2010 ... | reverse complement strand
CGTAACCGGTCAGGAAGTCGACCGTATGACCGATGACGAACTTACAGATGTCCTTCCAAAGATCTCCGTCTATGCCAGAGTTTCACCGGAAAACAAGATCCGTATCGTTGATGCATGGCAAAAGAAAGGTCACATTGTCGCCATGACGGGTGACGGTGTAAACGATGCTCCCGCATTGAAAAAAGCAGATATCGGTGTCGCTATGGGAATCACCGGAACCGAGGTATCAAAGGATGCCTCAGCTATGATCCTTGCAGATGATAATTTTGCAACGATCATAAAAGCTGTCCTGACAGGAAGAAATGTTTACCGTAATATCATGAATGCCATCCTGTTCCTTTTGTCCGGAAACCTCGCAGCCATTCTGGTAGTTCTCTACTGCTCCATCATGGCGCTTGATACCCCATTCCAGCCGGTTCATCTGCTCTTTATCAATCTGCTGACCGATTCACTTCCGGCGCTTGCCATCGGTATGGAGCCATCCGATAAGAAATTACTTCGTAACAAACCGCGAGATCCAAAAGCAGGAATCTTCAATAAATCCTTCTCGCTCCAGCTTATTTGCTACGGTGTTCTGATCGGTATTGTTACAACCGTCGCCTTTTATCTGGGTGATTCCGTAAATGCCCTGACTGCCAGCACAATGGCATTTGCCACACTGACGCTTGCAAGATTGTTCCACGGATTTACATGCCGCAGCGAATCCTCTATTATAAAGATCGGTATCCGCTCCAACCTCTGGAGTGTCGCCGCTTTCTTCGCCGGTGTCCTGCTGCTTGGCTTTGTCCTGCTCGCACCATTTATGCATGGCTTATTCATGATTGCCGACCTGACAGTTAAAAATGTATTGAGCATTTTAGGGCTTGCATTTATCCCAACCTTTATTATCCAGATCACACGAATAATAAAAGAAGCTGTTCGTAAATAACTGCAGCGTCAAGACTTATGAAATGGTTGTATTGTGCCTGCAAAAGTCATGACTTATACAGAGTCGAATGCCGGCTGGCGTTTTCTTTTAATAAAACTCCAGTCGGTGTTCCACCAGCTCATCTCCTTCATAGACCAGCCGCAGAGTGAAGAAACGTTGTTCGTCTTCTAATAAGAGTTTCAAAAATATAGCATCTCCTGTCCAGGTCGGAAGAGATGGCACGATGCTTTTATCTACCCATTCCAGTTCTCCTTCATTGCAGGCGGTTAAGCTTCCGGTAAAGCCATCTGCTGTAAACAGACACATCAGCTCCGGCTCACAGACATCACTGATAAATGTGATCAGGCCACGGAACTGATAAGATGTCAGTGTCAGTCCTGTTTCTTCTTTTACTTCCCGAAGCAGGCAGTCTTCCGGTCCTTCTGTTTCTTCCGCATGTCCGCCGACTCCGATCCATTTATTCTTATTAATATCTTTCTCCTTCTTCGTACGATGAAGCATCAGATATTTTCCGTCTTTCTCTATATAACATAATGTTGTCATTTTCATAGTAAGTGACATAGCCTTTCATCTCCTGTTATTTGCCATATTTACCCATATGCGCTCATTATACCTTCCCCCCGGACAAATGCAACCGATAATTCAAATACAGTTGCCATATTGAAATTATCGCTTTTCCGGTGCTATAATAAGGAGCGACAGGTTGTAAACCTGTCCGATCACAATAATGTGAAGCAATTACAAAACATCGACAGTTTTGCAATTACCTATATATAACTTTATACGGAGGTATGAATATAATGAGTAAAATTGATGAAGTCAGAAGCGAAATGATGGCCGCTATGAAGGCACATGATAAAGAGAGAAAGGACGCATTATCCGCACTCCTTACAGCCCTGAAAAATAAATTTATAGACAAACGTGCTGATCTGACAGAGGAAGAAGAAAATGAAGTTGTATTAAGAGAGATCAAGCTCGCAAAGGAAACAATCGATACAACACCTGCTGATCGTACCGATATCATAGATGAATGCAAGGCAAGAATCACCGTATTCGAAGAATTCGCACCAAAGATGATGGATGAAGCAGAGATCACTGCTACGATCAAAGAAGTTCTTGCAGGTCTTGGTATCGATGCTCCAACAGCCAAAGACAAGGGTAAGATCATGAAAGAGCTGATGCCTAAGGTTAAAGGCAAAGCTGACGGAAAACTGGTCAACCAGATCCTTACATCTATGATGGCATAAGCATACAAAGCCACCACACGATAACAGAAAAACTCCATGCCCGGTGTCTATATATCTTTATTCCGCAGAACACTTTCGTTCGATCCGAAACGTAACGGTACTAAACTCATCACCTACTGGTGATTCGTTAAAGACCGACGTTCCGGATAGGTCTGCTTCATAAAATATATAGACGTCCGGCATGGAGTTTTTAGTTTATGTCTCAGCTTTCATGTCCTGACCCTTTGATCCACGACATAAGTTCATCAAGTTTAATCGGCTTGCTGTAGAGATAGCCCTGGAATGCATCACAGCCAAGTTTTTTCAGTTCATCTCTCTGAGCTTCATTCTCTACATATTCAGCAATAATCTTGAATTTCAAAGATCTGCCCAGATAGACGATTGATGCAATGATATCACGATTCGTTTCATTATGAATAACGTCTCTCGTCAGAGATCCATCCAGCTTTACAATGTTAAAATACTTCGTCTGCAAATAAACCAGCGACGTATGTCCCATACCAAAATCATCGATCAGGAATCTGTGACCTTTCGCCTTCAATGCTTCAATCTTTTTCGTTATATCAATGGACGAAGAAAGTGCATCCTGCTCCGTGATCTCAAGTCCGAGCTGTACATTTGGAAACTGGTATTTCTGTACAACATTTTCGATACATGCTTCAATGCCATCCCATTCCAGAGATTCATTTGTAAGATTGACCGACATCTTGAAATCATCCGGTACGATATCCCTTACCTGTGCCAGTGCCGCACCTGCCGTATCAAAGATAAATTTCTCTAACGTACTAAGTACCTTCTTTTCCTTGGCAAGCTGTATGATCAACGGAGGATAGATAAATCCAAATTCCGGATGCTCCCAACGGATCAACGCTTCTGCACCAATGCACCTGCCATCACGGTTCACCTGTGGCTGATACACTAAGAACAATTCTTTCCGTCTGATTGCTTCAACAAGTTCATCTGCCAGGATACGGGCCATATGTCCGATCTCATCTTCACGCTTTGTATATGGTGAGATGGAATTGTTCTGCTCCTCGCGCTGCATCTCCTCCACCAGTCTTTTGACATCACGTTTCAGACGCAGTTCCCGCTGTTCTTCATACATACGAATAAATGGTTTATAAATACACACACCAATTGCCAGACACAGGATCTGCAAAACTGCTCCTGCCCAGGAACCGGTAGCCTGATACCCACTCAGAATAACAGGCGTCGTCCAATCAACTTCACGTATCACGTGCGGAACAAGTCCAAAGAACATTGCCGCATAAGTGACCAGATAATTCACCATCGGTACAAGCATAAATGGGATCAGTAGAATAGGATTCAAAATCACAGGAACTCCAAATAAGACAATTTCACTGATATTGAAGACCAAACTCGGTGCTGCCATATATGCAAGATTCCGAACACCCTTCTTTTTCGCAAACAACAGGATCGCAATCACCAGACACAAAACGGCTCCCACTCCTCCCAGAAGTACAAATACATCCTGCATTGTCTTGCTGAAAATTCCGGCTGTTATATCAGAAAAATTCTGCTTGATCACTGTGTCTAACATATTGTGTCCATGAATTCCAAAGAACCATAACGCATGTGTCAGAAAAATAATGACCACTCCTGCTCCCAGTCCATTCTGTAATGGCTTTAACAGGTAATCAAAAAAGCGTTCAACCAATTCCTGAAAACCGCTTACTCCAAATAATACCTGTAACAAAATTCGAAAAAACGCAAAAAATCCAATAATGACAACCGCCGGAGCAATTCCCTCGATTGCTTCAATATAGATACCGTCCGTATTCGTACGCTGATTTTTCACCTTGAAGAAACGACTGCTCTTCATTGTGTAATAGATCTTACCGGAAATAAGCGCAACAAACAGTGCCGTAAATGCATGCATATTGCTTAACGAATGAATGGAAAAATCATCGTACTGGATTCCGAAATACCCTACCAGAGCAGCCAGTGTGATAATTACTAAAATGATAATATTTCCTGTACCTTCATAGATTTCCTGCTTTCTCCGTTTCATAATGGCATAACTGACCGTTGTTGTTACTGCCAGAAAAACAGCAAAGAACTCATTAACACTGGCATATACGAAATTCAGAATTTCCAGTACATGTCCACCACACAATTTCGCTATAAACGTCTGATATGCAGGAATCGGTAGATTGATCAACATCGCCGCCAGGTACCCGACTACAAGAAGCGGGATCATCATGATCATACCCTGTCGGATCGCACCCAGCGCGCAGCTGCTGTCAAGCCGGTCTGCCATACGCATGATCATTTTTTTAAATTTGCTCATCTTTTGTTTTAGTGCAATAATCTGGGAGTTAATTATCACACGTTCCTTTCTCTACTCTCTCACCAGATGTAGTTTTTCTGCAAGCTTCAGGATCAGGGTTCCCTTTGGCATAGCAAGGATTTCTTCCTTCGTATATCCTCCGACTGCCAGAATAGCTGCTGCATAGAAAATAACTGCAAGCAGGATTGCCAGAACAACACTGACTGAATTCATATGGATCAGGTGGTAGAAGATCTGATAACTGCCCCATGCAACGATTCCCATAAATATCAACGCAACAGCAGGAGCAAGATAGATCTTCTTCACATCAAGCTTTGTAGACATATATTTGGATACAGATATATGGTTAAAGATACATGCCAGTAATGAATACAGGATCGTAGCCGCTACCAGACCGAACAGCTTCGCATCTGTAAATTTCAAAATAGCAGCAAGAAATACTAAATGGATCAACAATGCAAGTGTCGCATTCTTCACCGGCTCCATAACCTTTCCGATTCCCTGCAAGATACTGTTTGTAAGTGTTGATAATGAATAAAATACCACAGATATGCAGCCGGCAGTCAATGCCTTAAATACCAGCGGATCCGCGCCACGGAACAACAGCGTGATGATCGGTTCTGATAACACACCGATTCCGACAGCACATGGTATCGTCACCATCATCGTGATACTCATGGACTGATTGTATACATGATTCGTTTCCTCTTTATCACCCTTGGTAAATGCTCCCGAAATATTTGGTATCAGGGTTGTTCCAACCGCAGATGCAATTGATACCGGAAGATTGATCAGCACCATATACTGACCGGAAAAAATACCGTACAAATTTGCAGATTCAACACGATCTACATTTTTACTGTTTAAGACATTGTAGAAAATCTTCATATCTACGGTGGTCGTAATATTATACACAAATGCAGCAATAATGATTGGTGTTACGATCATTACGATCTGCCGGAATAACTTTCCATATGATTCTACATTCGACGAAACATCAGTCTCTACTGTCTCCATGATTTCTTTTCTTCTTCCTGCATATGCGATCAGAATATAAATAATTCCACAGAGAACACCTGCCCCTGTTCCCATTGCACTGCCTGCTGCACCATATTTTGCATGTTCAGAGGTTCCCGGTGCAAATGGTCTGGACATCAGATAGGCAGCCAGAACGCTGACAACTGCATTTGCAATCTGCTCTATAATCTGTGATATAGAGGTCGGAATCATCGTTTTATATGCCTGAAGATAGCCTCTGTAAATAGCAAGAAAGCCCGACAGAAATATTGTCGGTGCGAGGATCTGTAAGCTTAAAATCGCATTGGGCTGTTCCTTTACCAGAACCGGTGCAAATGCAAATGTCAGGATACCTGCCACCAACCCGGCAGATACTACATAGATAAAAGCGCATTTAAATACTCGTCTCGCATTTCTGTATTCTCCCAAGGCCAATTTCCCTGAAATGATCTTAGAAACCGCCGTCGGAATGCTGTAAGTTGCGATCATCAATATCATGGAATAGATTGCATACGCTGTACCATAATATCCGTTTCCCTCATCTCCGATAATCTGAAATAACGGCGACCGATATAAGAGACCGATCACTCGGGATAATATACCTGCACCTGCAAGTACTGCCGCCTGAAAAGCAAAATTTGTCCTCATACCGGACGGCTTCTTTATTTTCTTCTTTCCATTATCATTCTGCATGATTGTTTCTCCTGATTATTATGTAACCGACTACCAAGCGATCAGCTACCATTCTATCCGGTTGCACATATTTCCAGCGTCTGCTATACTGACATCGGAAATGGCACACGTTTCCAATACCCTATATATATACCAGTTTTTTATACTTATTACAAATAAAATATGTAAAAGATTTTTATAAAAGGAGGTTTTCCACCTATGGCTAATTCAAATATTCCAAAAGATCCTGTTATGCTCCTTAGTTTTATTAATATGAAGCTTCGCGATTTTTATCCGAGTCTGGATGAATTATGTGCAGATCTGAATCTGAATGTAAATGAAGTATCCGAAAAACTGGCATCTGCCGGCTTTAACTATGACGAAAAATTAAATCGATTTGTATGATAAGCAAGCAAGTAATTTTACTTTCATTTTATCTCATTACAAACGGAATGCCGGCAGAGCTATGACCGGGTATTTGTGTTTAAAATACCCCATAGATATCTGCCGGCTTATTCTATCACATAAAGCTACACTATATGTGCCCTGTCATTTCTGAATATGCTACGTTTCCTACATCTGATCATCTTTGTCGTCATCACTGCTCTTCTTTTCAGCTCCATGCTCCGTTGCTGCCAACTGATCATCTGCTTTCTCCGCATGCATCACTTTCTCAATCTGCTGATATAACCTCTTCGCATGTCGCTTCGCCTTTGCAGCTGCTTTTTCCTCCGGAGTTTTTTTATGAAAACGGATATCCTCCTCTTCCTCTGTCAGATAGATTGGCTTTCCGGTTTCTTCATCGATCCGTTTGATTCGCTCAAATTCCGAGGACACCGATACCATATGCTTCTTTTCCAGCTTGTCGGTACATGTCTTATTGATATACATGTAGATACATGCAAATACCGGAACACCCAGCAGCATTCCGTAGAATCCGAAGATACCACCACCTACGATAACCGCGGTCAGAACCCAGAAGCTGGAAAGTCCCGTTACATCACCAAGGATCTTTGGTCCTAAAATATTTCCATCAAACTGCTGAATACACAGGATCATGATAAGCAATATGATACTCTTGATCGGATCTGCGATCAGAACAATAAACACACATGGGATCGCACCGATGATCGGACCAAAAAACGGAATTACATTTGTCACACCAATGATAACACTGATCAGCAATGCATATGGCATATCTACGATCGTTGTCAAAATAAATGTTATAATCCCGATTATGATCGAATCCACGATCTTACCATTGATAAACTGACTGAATATCTTATTTACACTTGCAAGTCCATCCAGAATGATATTCGCGTTTTTCAGTTTAAACAGTGCATAGACGATTTTCTTTCCTCTGGAAGCCAAATATTCCTTATTCGCCATCACATAGATAGATGCTACAATACCGATCAGGAAATTATAAATGAACTTCAATCCGCCCACAACACCGGAGCTGATATTCAATACAATCTTATCCAGATTCGGAACAACATCTGTATTTACCCATTTCTGTAAGCGGTCATATACAGTGTTTACGACATTCATTACCATTTCTTCGGATTCGCCAAGGTTCTTGAATTTATCATAAATGGTATTGATCGCCTTCATGATATTATTATAGTAATTATCCATATTGGATATAAGAAGATTGATACTGTCGATGACCTGTGGCACTACCATCCAGATCAAACCCGTGAGCAGACCAAGGAACAAAATGATCGTTATAATGATCGATATGGCTCTTGATACATGAATCAGTTTTTTCTTGTCTTTGATCACCCGATCCTGCAGGATCGTATGACACAGACGATCAAAAAAGATAAGCACCGGATTCAACAAAAAAGCGATCACAAAACCAATTATAATCGGTGCTGCCGCCCCGGTTATCGTATCCAATACCTTCCGAAAGCCTGTCCACTCCTCCAATATCTTATTAAATACAAGCGCTGCTGCAATTACCAGAAATATGATCGTTCCCGCCTTAAACAGCCGTCTTTTTCTTTCATTTCCCAATTTTGTCTGATAACCTTTCCCTTTCCACATTCAAAACCCAATATCAGATATGTCGTTTCATTCCATTCCTATAACAACACATCAATGGATTTATTCTTACATATAATTATAAACAACCTGAAAAAATTATATACTGTTTCAAAAAGTCAGGCAATAGAATTTCCCATTTTTAATAGATTTTAAATAGATTTAACCATGACTTTACCAAATCCAAAATCGTTCAAAAAATGAACCTTAAATAACCCTATATTTTTGAAAAAAGCATTGTCGACACTTTAGTTACATAGTAAAATAGTGACATGTTTAAGGGTTCTTAACAAACCACAAAACATATTTTACCTAAGACCGGGGAGGCATAAAGGAGGTGTTCTTATGGAAAATGAATTAATCTGTCAATTAATTATCTGGTCCGTTATCTTTATGGTCTGTATAATTATCGAAATCATTACTCTCGGACTTACAACCATCTGGTTCGCGGGAGGAGCTTTGGTATCTGCGATCTCTGTATTCTTTGGTACATCACTGATCATCCAGATATTGATCTTTGCAGTTATTTCATTAGTTCTTCTGTTTACTACAAGGCCTGTGGCTTTAAAACATTTCAAATTATCCGATATGGAAAAAACAAATGTTGAAAGTCTGGTCGGCAAACAGGTGATCGTATCTGAAACCATTGATAATCTAAAGGCTACCGGGCAGGTAAAAGTAAATGGTCTCGAATGGACCGCACGTGCTGCTGATGAAACTGATATTATTCCCCAGGGAACCGAAGTCACGATCAATGAGGTTTCCGGCGTAAAACTTATTGTCAGCAGAATATAATTTATTTAATTTGACAGATACTATATCTGTCGCCACTTAAAGGAGGTACTTATTATGGATTCACCACTCACATGGCTGGTAATTATCTTAGTATTCATTGCTATCATTATTATCTGCAGCACAATCAAGATCGTCCCACAGGCACACGCTTACGTTATCGAACGTCTGGGAACCTACTGCGGTACATGGTCCGTAGGTCTTCATATGAAGATGCCTGTTATCGATAAGATCGCACGTCGTGTTACCTTAAAGGAGCAGGTTGTAGACTTCGCTCCACAGCCGGTTATCACGAAAGATAATGTTACAATGAGAATCGATACTGTCGTTTTCTTCCAGATCACAGATCCAAAGCTTTTCTGCTATGGTGTTGAAAATCCGATCATGGCAATCGAAAACCTGACAGCCACTACTCTCCGTAACATCATCGGTGATCTCGAACTTGACCAGACACTGACATCCAGAGAGACGATCAACACAAAGATGCGTGCTACCCTGGATGAAGCAACGGATCCTTGGGGCATCAAGGTAAACCGTGTTGAGTTAAAGAATATTATCCCACCTGCAGCGATTCAGGATGCCATGGAAAAACAGATGAAGGCAGAACGTGAAAGACGTGAACAGATCCTGAAAGCCGAAGGTGAAAAGAAATCCGCAATCCTTATTGCAGAAGGTAACAAACAGTCCGTTATCCTGGAAGCCGAAGCTGAGAAACAGTCACAGATCCTTCGTGCAGAAGCTAAGAAGGAAGCAACGATCCGTGAAGCTGAAGGTCAGGCACAGGCTATCCTCGCTGTACAGCAGGCAAATGCAGACAGTATCCGTCTCTTAAATGAATCTGCTCCATCTAATCAGGTTCTTACGATCAAGAGTCTGGAAGCTTTCGCAAAGGCTGCCGACGGCAAGTCAACCAAGATCATTATTCCATCTGATATTCAGGGTGTTGCAGGACTTGCAACTTCATTATCGGAATTAGTGAAAACAGAGAAATAAGATTGAACTGATTCATTGGTAATATTAAAAACTGCCACTGTCAGAATGAAGCCGTTATTGGATAACCATTCTGATAGTGGCAGTTTTTATTTTATCTGTTATCCTTACAATTACTCCATGCTTTCATCCGCCCAGCTCTTTATCATTGCTATCTCTCTTGCATATCCTGCATCATCATTTGGTGTCTCTAAGATAAATGGTCTGCCTGCAAGCAATGGATGCGTTACGATCCGTTTTAATGCTTCTGCTCCGATCTCACCCTCTCCGATCTTCTGATGTCGGTCTTTGTGTGAATCTCTCACATTCATGCTGTCATTTAGATGAACAGCTTTTAAACGGTCAAGTCCGATGATCTGATCAAACGTGTGAAGTACACCATCCAGATCTTCCACAAGATCATAGCCACCATCCCATGTATGACAGGTATCAAAGCATACCCCGATCTTATCCTTGCAGTCAACAAGCTCTATGATTCGTTCCAGTTCTTCAAAATTTCTTCCGACTTCCGAGCCTTTTCCTGCCATTGTTTCAAGTAATACAACTGTACTCTGAGTCGGTTTGATCGCATGATTTAATGCGTCAGCAATTACCGGTATGGCTTCTTCTGTCCCCTGACCAACATGTGCACCCGGATGGAAATTATAATAATTTCCCGGAAGATACTCCATCCGCTCCATATCATCCTTTAAGATATTCCATGAGAACTCCCGAATATCCGGTTTTGCTGCACAGACATTCATCGTATATGGTGCGTGTGCGACCAGTTTTCCAAAATGATACTCCTCCATCAGGGAACGTTACCGTTCCGCATCTGCCGGATCGATCTCTTTCGCCTTTCCGCCCCGTGGATTTCTTGTAAAAAATGCAAATGTATTTGCACCAAGTTTTAATGCCGCCTTTCCCATCGCCTCAAAGCCTTTGGAGGACGACAGGTGATTTCCTATATATATCATGTTGTTTCTCTCCTTCTTATAATATAAATAGGGCTATGTCATAAGACATAGCCATATTTGTGAAACCACCAGCAGCGGTTTCAACGTTTTTACAACTTCCACTTATGGGTAGGACTCACCTTGTAAGGAAATTATTATATTAGAATACCTTAGTTGTTCTTATAGTAGTTGATCAGGCAGCCATCCATGATGATCTGTCTCTCATCATCGGTCAGGCTTCCAAGCTTCAGGTCTAATTCCTTGAAGTCTTTATTTACCACATATGCCTTGATGATCTCGTCCTTATTCTGAACAGCCTCACGGATACCCGGAATAAATACATAATCATCATTATCAAATGCGAAATCTTCCTCCATGATGAATGGAAGCATACCCCAGTTGATCAGGTTGGATCTGTAACGCTTTGTTGCATATTCCTTGGCAATGTTTGCCCAGCCGCCAAGTACCTTCTGGCAGGAAGCAGCCTGCTCTCTGGCAGAACCATCACCCGGCTTTACAGCAAAGATCGTACTACCGTAACCGGTATTGGAACCTGTGATCTCACGATCTGCAAATTTTGCTTTGAGCGCTTTCATCATAGGCTTCATGGATTCATCTGCTTTGCAGAAGCATCCAAGTTCTTCTCTCTTCTTCTCAACTGCCTGAATTGCCTTTGCACGGCCTACATATTCAGGATCCTTTCTGGATAAAGTGAACTCAGCAAGTCCAAGCGGATTTGAACGGTAGGAAGATGTCTCACCGGATGGAATAAGTTCATCTGTAGTTGTTACAGGATCGTTAATAACAGATGCAACCTTTAATAACAGGTTGTCTGTCAGTGCGATCATCTCAGGCCAGTCCTTGATATTCGGACCAAACTTGATCTCAACAGATGGATCGGCCTTGCCGACACCATTATAAACTCGTCTGTCATAAATGGTCTTATCGAAGAAATATTTCTGTCCCTTGTATTCAACATCCAGATCTGTAGCTGCTGTAAGGTATCCCTTATTTGCTGCTGTAGCTGCGATCGAACGTGCATCCATAAGTGCAACGGATGAGATCTGACCATTCTGGATCTTGGAGCCTTCACGGTTCGGGAAGTTTCTGGTTGAATGACGGATTGATAATGCATTATTTGCAGGTGTATCTCCGGCACCAAAGCAAGGGCCGCAGAATGCTGTCTTAACGATCGTACCTGTCTCGATCAGGTCAGCCAGTACACCGTTCTTTGCAAGCTCCATATAGATAGGAGTTGATGCAGGGTATACAGATAATGTAAATTCATCTGCACCGATGCTTCTTCCACGGATGATATCCGCTGCCTGACAGATGTTCTCGAATCCACCACCGGCACATCCGGCAATGATTCCCTGTTCTACATATAACTTGCCATCACGGACTTTATCCTTTAATGTGAAGTCAACCTTACCGTCCAGACTAACCAATGCGCGCTTCTCGCAGTCGTCTAAGATATCCATCAGGTTTGCATTTAATTCTTCAATTGTATATGTATTGCTTGGATGGAATGGCATAGCGATCATTGGTTTTACCTTTGACAGATCCACATATACAACACCATCATAGTAAGCAATAGAACCCGGATTCATTTCCTTATATGCTTCCGGTCTGTAGTGTGTATCATACCACTCCTTGATCTTCTCATCTGTCTTCCAGATAGAGGACAGACAGGTTGTCTCGGTTGTCATTACATCGATACCGATACGGAAATCAGCAGATAATTTATCAACACCAGGTCCTACAAATTCCATTACCTTATTCTTAACATAACCGCACTGGAAAGTTGCACCGATAATCGCAAGAGCAACGTCCTGAGGACCTACTCCCTTTGCAACTTCTCCGTCCAGATAGATTGCTACTACACCGGGCTTAGCTACATCGTAAGTTCTGCATAAGAGCTGCTTTGCAAGCTCTCCGCCGCCTTCGCCGATCGCCATTGTACCGAGCGCACCATAACGGGTATGACTGTCGGAACCAAGGATCATTGCGCCACATTCTGCAAGCATTTCTCTTGCGAACTGATGGATAACAGCCTGATGAGGCGGAACATAGACACCACCGAATTTCTTTGCGCAGGAAAGACCAAACATGTGGTCATCCTCATTGATCGTACCACCAACTGCACATAAGGAGTTGTGACAGTTTGTAAGGACATAAGGGATTGGGAATTCTTTCAGTCCTGAAGCTCTTGCTGTCTGGATAATACCTACAAATGTTATATCATGAGAGGTCATCTTATCGAATTTGATCTTAAGATTGTCCATATTGTCAGATGTGTTGTGCTTCTCCAGGATACCATATGCCATAGTATTCTTTGCAGCTTCTTCCTTGGATGGAGCTGTACCTAACTTCTGTGTAAGGATCGCATTTGCATCGACATTGTCTTCTACAAGCTCTGTGCCATTTAAAAGATAAGCACCATTGTCAAATAATTTAATCATTCTATTTCCTCCTAATTTGTTGGTGATTCTTTTTCTCATTTTGTCAATCGCTGTTTATTTTAACACAAATCGGCATAGTTGTGAACAACTATGCCGATGAAAGTTTTCATTATAATATTTTTAATCATCCTGCTTCAACCGGAACCCTGAATGAGCACCACTGCCTTTATTCTGTGAAGCACTTTCAGCAGAATCCGCAGTCTGAGGTTGTTCATGATTCATGGTAGTCTCATCTACATTCTCTGCCATCTGTGTTGTATATGGTGCTGTCTGATAGTCCGTGACCGCATTTTCATTCGCCGGAACGGTCGCTTCATCTGTAAATGCACCTGTAACCACCTGCATTCTCTTATGGAGTTCTTCCATTCTCTGCGCTTCCTCCTGCGCTTCCAGACGGGCTTTCTCTAACTTCTTCCGTTTCATCTTCCGGTCAAGCAGCCAGATATATAATGCAAATCCTGCCGCAATCACTCCGATGATCGACCAGATCATGATCGCATTATAATTCGGGAACATTCTATAATATTCCGCTGCCGTCTTTCCTGTCACATCCATAGAGGTTTCTGCATCGGAACCGCCATGATCATGTCCCTGCCAGTCCGCATCAGATTTAAGGAAATAATCATATCCGACATTCTGTCCACCAAGATCATCCCATGTCAGATCGATATTATACCAGTGTCCATCCACCTGAACCCGATTCCACAGATGCTCGGATTCCAGTCCAAAACCATATTCACAGGTGACCGGGACTCCGGCTTTTTTCATAATGATATAAAATGCCAGCGCATATCCGTTACATGCCGAATCGCCTCTGTACAGAGTATTACATGCGCCACCGGATGAGCGGTTATATTCATTATGTAAGATAATATAATCATGTACCGCTTTCACCTTCTCGTAATCTGACAGCCCCTTTATCTTCCCCGAAATCTGTCCGGAACGGATAAATACAAGAAAGCTTTTTAACCGGCTCATATGATTGATCTTTACCGCTACTTTTTCTCCACCTGAATCCGGCGTATATACATAAGAAAATGCATAGAATTCTCCACCTGCATACATATTCTTTTCCATCAACTTGTCAAGGACCGACTGATAATCCATATACGGTTCCCCTGTTGTCTTTAGCGTAACCGTATTCTTATACCTTGAAGCGGCTGTTGCTACTGCATCATTGATCTCTTCGTATGTTGACAGTCTTCCTGTCGATACCGGCAGCATCTTTAAAACGACACAGTAAACAATAAACAACAGAATGATTCCCTCAATTACGATCTTTACTTTTTTCCCTTTTGACATTTTTCTCTCCTCTTTTTTTACATTCTTGATACGATTCATTATACCTCATTTTTCACTATTACAAAATCCTATTACCTGCACTTTTCCGTTTTTTATTCGTTCAAATTTCTTATCTTATTTACAAAAAAATTTTTATTTACTTCTTATTTATACATGATATAATAAAAAAGTCTACGTTTTATTAAGAAATTTTTTCAATAAACCTTCTATTTGTCTGAAATCATAAGGGAAATCATTTCTATATTCATTCTGACATATCGATGCGTTTATAGTCACAAGGAGAGATTAAAAAGTGAAAGATACGATTGAGATCAGATGGCATGGCCGGGGCGGCCAGGGTGCCAAAACTGCTGCTCTGCTGCTTGCAGACGTAGCTTTTAAAACAGGAAAATACGTTCAGGGTTTTCCGGAATATGGTCCGGAGCGAATGGGTGCACCGATCACTGCTTATAACAGAATCAGCAGCGATCCGATCCGCGTTCATTCCAATATCTACACCCCACAGTATGTTGTTGTCGTTGACGAGTCCCTCTTGGAATCCGTGGATGTAACCGCCGGATTAAAAGAAGATGGTGCGCCAAAGACGCCGGATGAGGTTCGTCCTCATTTAAATGGCTACAAAGGAAAAGTTTATACATTAGATGCCCGGGAGATCTCGATGCAGACACTCGGCAGGAACTTCCCGAATTCTCCTATGCTTGCTGCTATCGTTGCAGTCAGCGGTATCATGGAGCAGGATGATTTCCTTGCAGATATGAGACTTTCCTATCAGCACAAATTTGCAAAGAAGCCTGAGGTTATCGATGGAAATATGAAAGCCCTTGAGCTTGCATTTAAGGAGGTAACCAAGTAATGAGAACAGATATCAGCAGAATACATGAGAAAAGTAAATATACAGAAATCACACCCGGTAACCATGTGTACGGCGGTGGTACTTCCAAAGCATTTAACACAGGTGAATGGAGAACTGCTACTCCTGTCATAGATGAGAGCAAATGTGTACACTGTCTGTTATGTGCACCGGTCTGTCCGGACAGCTGCATCCCTGTCGTAGGCGGCAAACGTCTTGACTTCGATCTGAACCACTGCAAGGGCTGCGGTATCTGTGCTTATCAGTGTAAGTTTGGTGCTATTACGATGAAGGAGGGCAAATAAATGGGTATCAGAGAACGTTTATCAGGAAATGAAGCGGTGTCTTATGCAATCAAGCAGATCAACCCGGATGTCATGCCGGCATTCCC
>ERZ780111.260-NODE-260-length-16136-cov-12.8282_pt1 | contig 16136 bp, 8 predicted proteins | sample MGYA00433084_ERZ780111 | MGnify/ENA primary metagenome ERZ780111 (study PRJEB29588, sample SAMEA2144299) | human gut metagenome | biome: human gut; feature: human-associated habitat; material: faeces | place: Denmark | collected 2008/2010 ... | reverse complement strand
GGAAGCCCTGAGACAGGTGGGCGCAGTGTCGGCACGCGAGGCAAGCGCCGACGGCATCAACTGGACCTTCTCGCCTATGGTCGACGTGGCTCTCGATGCCCGCTGGGGACGCATCAGCGAAGGCTTCGGCGAGGACCCATACCTCAGTGGCGTCTTGGGAGCAGCCATGACTCGCGGCTATCAGCAGGCTGACATGAGCCGTGAGACCATCGTCCCCAAAGACCACATCATGGCTTGTCTCAAGCATTTCGCCCTCTATGGAGCTGTTGAGGCAGGCAAGGAATACAACACCACCGACATGAGTAAGATACGCATGTACAACCAGTTTCTGCCTCCTTATAAGGCTGTGGTCGACGCTGGTGTGGGAAGCGTCATGTCGTCGTTCAACCTCATCGACTATGTGCCTGCTACGGCAAGCCACTGGATGATGACCGACGTGCTGCGCAAGCAATGGAACTTCCAGGGCTTCGTGGTGACCGACTATGGCTCTATCGGCGAGATTCTGCAGCATGGCACAGCCCGCGACCTCAAGGAAGCCTCCGAGCAGTCGCTCCTGGCCGGAACCGATATGGACATGTGCTCGCAGGGCTTCGTGAGATTCCTGGAACAGAGCGTCAAGGAAGGCAAGGTGAGCGAGGCTGACATCGACATCGCCTGCCGTCGCATCTTAGAGGCTAAATACAAGTTAGGACTCTTCGAGGATCCTTACCGCTACTGCGACAGCAAGCGACATAAGACCGATATCTTTACCGCTGCCCATCGCCAGACCGCACGCGACATTGCCGCCGAGACCTTCGTCCTGCTCAAGAACGACCGTCAGCTGCTGCCCCTCAGCAAGCAGGGCAAGATAGCCCTCATCGGTCCCCTGGCCGACACGCGCAGCAACATGAGCGGAACCTGGAGCGTGGCTGCCACCCCCGACCGCTATTCCTCTTTGCGTGAGAGCATGGAGAAAGCCCTCGATGGCAAGGCGACGCTGCTCTATGCACAGGGCTGCAACGTGGTGTATGACGAACAGGAGCAGAAGGACGGTGAGTTGGGCAAGACCATCGCCCGAGGCGACGATGCGCAGATGGAGGCAGAAGCCCTTGAGGTTGCACGCCAGGCTGACGTCATCGTGTGCGCTATGGGCGAGACTGCCGATATGAGTGGCGAATGTGCCAGCCGCACCGACCTTCGTATGCCCGACGCCCAGCGCCATCTGCTCGCTCAGCTTGCCAGGACGGGAAAGCCTATCGTACTGCTCAACTTCTCGGGTCGTCCCACCGTCCTTACTTGGGAACAGGAGCATCTTCCTGCCATCATGAACGTGTGGTTTGGCGGTTCTGAGGCTGCAGATGCCATCTGCGACGTCATCTTCGGCGACAAGGTGCCTTGTGGTAAGCTCACCGCCTCTATGCCCAAGACTACAGGACAGGAGCCTCTCTATTACAACCATCAGAACACTGGCCGTCCCGTGCCCGACGACAATCCCCGTTTTGCCAAGTTTGCCAGCAACTATCTCGACGTGCGCAATGGCGCCCTCTATCCCTTCGGCTACGGCTTGAGCTACACCACTTTCGAGTATGGTTCATTGCAGTTGAGTTCCCATAAAGCGAGTGTAGCCTCTGCCAACAGCGATACGTGGAACGACCATGCCGACATCACTGCCACCATTCGTGTTACGAACACAGGTCGTTGTGCAGCCGATGAAATCGTACAGCTTTACATTCGAGATAAAGTGGCAAGCATTTCCCGTCCTGTTAAAGAGTTGAAAGGCTTTCAGCGCATTCATCTTGCTGCAGGCGAGAGTAAGGAGGTAATTTTCCACATAACTCCTGATATGCTGAAGTTCTATAATGCCAACCTACAGTATGTTCTCGAATCTGGCGATTTCGACGTCATGGTAGGCCCTAATAGTAGAGAAACGAAGAATGTTATGTTCACAGTAGAATAAAGCCTTTGAGCGCTTCGTATAAGCGCTAAAGAGAATCCCCTGAAAGGAAGCCTTAGCATATAGGCAACCTTTCAGGGGATTTTTATGATTGTATTCAGAAGTTATTTTGTGAAGTCATGGAAGTTGTCATTCCTTTCTGTCACTAAGAACTCAAAGCCAACAGCATTACTGTTTGAGTTTTATGAAAGTTAGATTAGAGATGTTAAAACGTTCCGATCTTCCTTACATCCTCCTCGAAGGAGTCTTTGTCGTTGATGGCACCTTTCTTGATATGTGCTCTGTAGTTGTAGATGGTGTTGACACTGTAATGCAGGAACTCCGCTATTTTGCTGCTGTCTGTGATGCCCAATCGGATAAGGGCGAAGATGCGGATCGGGGTGGAGAGTTGTTCCTTCTTGGGCTGTTCTATGCGCTCTTCTGGGCGCAGCAGGGCATTGAAGGAATCGAGGAAATGGGGGAAGAGCTTGAGAAAGGCGGAGTCGAAGTTGGTGTAGAATTCCTCTAACTCTTCTTCCTTGAAGTCCTGTGGACGTGTCATTTCGTACAACTTGTCATACTGGCGTGCCTTCAGCTTCTTGTGCACTCTCTTGCGCAGATCCTCTATCTTGTTGATATAGATGGAGCAGAGGCGCATAAATCTGCCCACATACTCTTCCTTGACACGGTTGGCGTCGGTGAGTTCGTGGTTGACCACAGAGAGCTGGCTGTTGGTGCAGGAGAGCTGCTCGTTGAGCGACTTGAGCTGTGCATTGAGTTCGTGCAGTTGGTGGTTGGTCTTGGCGAGGTTGTCTCTTGCGATGGCGAGTTTATGTCGCTGTCGGCTGACGTAGAACACGCCGATGAGGAGCATCAACGCCAGGATGCTGATGATGCAGAGGGTATAGTTCTGTCGCCTGTTGTACTGGTCGTTCTCGTCTTTGTACATCTTGGCGATGACCGACAGCAGGGGCGATATCTGGGCCAGTCGCTGTCGTGAGCCGAAACGGTTGGCGCTGATGCTGCTGAAACTAATGTACTTGTAGGCTCTGTCGACATCGTTGAGGCCCATGAGCTGGTTGGCCATTTCCCACATGGATCCTTGGTCCATGACGCCGTTCCTGATGTCGCTGAGGACTGATTCTGCCAGCCAGTACATCATGCGGGTGCTGTCGTTCTCTGCCTTGTATGCCAGATAGCGGTAGAGGGTGACGAGGGCGTAGGGATGCGACCCTTTCTCTACGTGGCTGAGCCACTGGTCGTTGATGCGCATGGCTTCCCGATTGTCATGGGCATTGAGGGCGTCGAGTTCACGATACTGAAATACCGAATTGCTGGTGGGGGGAAGCGCAGCATACATCCGTTGCCGGTATTCGGCTGCCATGGCGCCGTATTGCGCCTCGGGGGTGATGGGGTTGCGGTAGTATATGATTTCGCCGTATACGTGGTTGTAAGCCATATAATACGTGCCCTTGGCAATGTTGTCAAGCTGGGTGGTGTCGATGGCGTTGAGGGTGTTGAGCGCCTCGATAAACTTGCCAGTGCTGGAGCAGCGGATGGCGATGAGTGCCTGGCACTTACCTACTTCTGAGTGCTTGCCCGTCTTCCGGGCAATCCCGATGCAGCGTTTGAGGTAGATGATGGCAGAGTCGTTGACGAAGGGCGTGTACTCTTCGTATAGTCGATAAGAAAGTTGGTATTCGGCATGTAGGTTTTTGGCTTGCGAGAGCTGTTGCTGCAGCTGTCGGATGCGTTGCTCTTTGCGGCTGACGTATTGGGCAGAGTGGTCTATCGCCTCGTCGATGCAGTGGAGCAGGGAGTCGACACTCTCTGGGGTCTGTGCACGGCCAATGAGAACTGACAGCGCAAGGAAAAGTTGCGTAGTAATGATGAGTTTTATGCTTTGTTTAGCTTTCTTCATTTTCAGGTATTTTGCTGTTAGTCTGCAAAAATATGAAAATTTTTTAAAACACGCAAGAACAAAGCAAAAAATAATGATAGTTGAGGTGTTTTTCAGGAGTTTTTTCAGGAGTTAAAGGAGTTAAGGAGTTAAAGGAGTTAAGACAAATGTCTTGAGGGAATATTTAATTAATGGAGTTTTTTCAGGAGTTAAGGAGTTAAGACAAATGTCTTGAGGGTTTAATTAAAGGAGTTAAGACAACCGTATTTTGGCGTTGTTTTTAAACAACAAAGCATATGTCTTAACTCCTTAACTCCTTAACTCCTTAACTTCTTAATGAGATGCAGGGGAAAATTACTTCTGGAATACGCGAACGTAGTCCACCTCCATGGTGGCAGGTAAGCAAGATGGGTCTACGCCCTGGCCGCCGCCCCAGGCACCGCCCCAGGCGAGGTTGAGGATGGGGTAGAAGGCTGCATCGAAAGGCCATGCCTCCCTGCCGCTGCCGTCGTTGTGATAGGTGAGGAGTTTCTCGCCATCCACATAGAAGGTCATGTATTCTGCTGTCCACTCCATGCCGTAGGTGTGGAACTCGGTCTGTGAGTTGCTGATCTTGCGGCGTGCAGACTCGATGGCTGTGCCGGTGTTGTTGTACTTGGTGCAGTGGATGGTGGAAACAACCACGTCGGGGTCGTAGCCCACAGACTCCATGATGTCGATTTCGCCATCACCAGGCCATTTCTGCCAATTGACAGGCATCATCCAGAATGCGGGCCATGTGCCCTTGCCCTTAGGGAGCTTGATGCTTGCCTCGATGTATCCGTACTTCCAACCTGTGGACTCACGAGCGTAGAGACGAGCGCTCTTGATGGTGTCGCCATCGTCGAGGAGGTTGATCTTCAGTGTTCCGTTGGAAACCTGTGCCACCTTGTCCTCGCGCACGTAGTTCTGCAACTCGTTGTTCACCCATCCGGCTGGCTTGATCTCGTAAGTCCAGTCTGGTCCCAATTCGTTGTCGCTGAACTCGTCGTTCCATACGAGGTTGTAGCCCTCGATGGGGCAGGTGATGTTCTGTCCGCCCTTGGCCTGGGTGACGGTGATGTTCTGGCGTGAGCCACCCGACCAGATGGTGATGTTGCCAGTGCGCTCAGCGCCCAGGTTCTCGCCCACGGTGACGGTGATGGTTGCTTTCTTGCCTACGGGATTGGTGGGTGTCACCTTGATCCAGCTGTCGTTGGAATAGGCGGCAAACTCGTGTGTGCTCTCCACCTCGGCGGTCTGTGTTCCTCCTGCATTCTCGAAGTTCAGCGTGGTGGAAGAGAGGGTAATGGTCTCGGCCGAAGCGTAGCTGATGTCGGTTTCGTTGTTGCTGCAAGCGCTGAGGCTTATAGCAACAGCGAATATTGCGCTAAAAATCATTATCTTTTTCATGTTAGTATGTTTATTGTTCAAGTTTTCAGGGGGAATTCCCATGAATTCCTCACCTGAGAAACTTGAGTTTTGATGAAATTACTGAGCAGTTTTCTGGAAGATGATATCGTAGATTTCTACCTTCTCGCCTTCTGGATTTCCTCCAAAGTCGAATACCACCTTGAGTTTCTGTGCAGCTCCCTCCTTGAGGACGGAAGCAGGAACCTTAACCTGATATTCCTCGCCTGCCTTGAGGTCGTAGGTGTTGATGAAGAAGAAGTTGTCATCGCTGCTCGTGTCTGTTATCTTCACGGTTACGCCCTTGATGTCTTTCTTAGCCAGGAACTTGCACGAGAAGTCGTAAGGTGTGTCGGCCTCGCCAGGAATATCGGTGATGAGGTGAACCTGTGCCTGCCACTGTAAGAAGGTTGCTGTAGGCAGCTCAACGGTGTAATGGCCCTTGTCGGCAGTGAAATCGGGAGCGGCTATCTCGGTCCATCCTGGAGCGTAGTAGAAGAAGGTGGTGAAGCCTGCGTCGCCCTTGTCGTCTACATGGCTCTTCCAGATATTGGAAGCGCTGTTGTAGTTGTACACGGTCTTATCTTCTTCCTCGGCAGGTGCTTCCACACCGTCGCACTTGTGTTCCTGCAAGTCGATGTTGCTGATGGTGAGCTTGGTGTTGTCGGCATTGCCTCCGCCGTCGACGACTAAGGTGATGTTGTCCATGTCGATGCCATCCATGTCGCTGCGGTAGAAGAGAACTTCCTGGTTGGCCTTCAGGTCGATGCGCTCCATAAAGTAGTAGCTGTCGTCGTCGCCAGTCTTGACGAGCTTGAGGGTGACGCCTGGATGATCGGTGGTGGAAACGAGCTTGCAAGAGAAGTCGTACTTGGTAACCGCGTTAGTGGTCATGTCGGTGAGGAACTTGACCTGTGCCTGCCACTGTTCGGTGGTTGCTGTAGGCAGCTCGATGGTGTAGGCACCGTTCTTCTCGGTGACAGTCGGATCGTCTATCTGTGCCCATCCCGGTGCATAGAAGAACTCGTTGGTGAAATGGCAGTTCTTCCACAAGTTGCAGTCGCTGTTGGAGTTGAAGCCCTGGAAGCCCTCGCTGGCGCAGGTGAGGATGTAGTGCCATGCTATGTTGCCATCGTCCCATACGAGCACCATGGTGCTGCCGGTAATGCTCTCTACACGCAGACGGAGCTCGCCGTTATAGGCTGCGTCGGCTGGGATGTAGGGGAAGCAGGTGTTGGCAGGCATGACGAGGTAGAGGTCGTCGCCCTTGACACTGAGCTTGTAAGAGCTGTGCTGCTCGCTGACAGGCACCATGTAGTCTTCGGTGCCCTGATGATGGTCGGGGAAGAGGGAGCAGCCTTTGTTGACATACATGGTTCCGCCAGCACCTGGGTTGTAGGTATAGCTGTAGTCTGCGCCAAAGGTGAGTCGGTCGTCGTACACACCGAACTCAGCCTTCTCGTTGGGTCCAGCCTGATAATCCCCAGTGCCGTCGGTTCCTGAAGGTCCGCACGCCAGATGGGCGGGTTCGGTGGCGGCGATGCGCCACTCCTTGCCCGACAGTTTGCCTACGATCTCGTTGAAGTCGACGAGGGTGTTGTTGACGTGGAATGTGGTCTCGCCCATGCCCTGCGACATACCGTTGCGGTTGCCCACACGGTAGTAAACCTTATAGTCGCCCGAATTGACCCATATCTTCTGCAGTGGGTTGACGGTGGAGTAGACGGGGTTCTTGGTTACTTCCTTGCCGTCAACAGGAATGTACCACATGGGGTAGATGCCGTCGCCCTCCATATTGAAGGTTACTGTGTTGGTCTCGTCGTCGACGCTGGTAGTCACCTTTGCGTTCTCTGCCAGTGGCAGTCCTGCCTCTGATACGCCGTCGAAGTCCTCTGGGCTGCACGCGCTGAGTGCCAACCCTGCTGTGGCAGCGATGAGGAGTGCCTTACTGAATATGTTATGTTTCATAATTGCTTGAGTCTTTATATTAATAGTCGTTTTGTGTCAGTGTGCCGTGAGATGCGTCGATTTCACTCAAAGGAATAGGAAGATATTTCTTCTTCTCTGTCCATGTGTTGGTGCGGTAGCCGTAGGCATCGGGTACGAGTGTGGTGGCAGCCTTTCCTGTGCGGATGAGGTCCCAGTAGCGCTTGCCCTCGCCTACAAACTCCTTGTGGCGCTCGTCGATGATGTTGTCGATAGTGGCAGCCTTGTTGTCGGTGAGTCCGGCACGGTGGTGTACCTTGTTGAGGTATTCCTCGGCATCTGCCATGTTGCCGCCTGTGCGCACGATGAGCTCGGCTGCATTGAGCAGGGTCTCTGCGAAGCGGTAGATGCGCAGGTTGTTGTTGAAGTTGAGGTCACCGTCGGCTTTCTGGTCCTTGTTATTTTCTTTATAGGCGATATACTTCTTGAGCCAGAGTCCGGTGTATTGCCAGCTCTTGGTGTCGCAGTTCTTGTCACGGCTGTCGAAGATGGTGGCGTCCTTGCGCACGTCGCCCTCGTCGAAGAGGTCTAAGGTCTCGAGTCTTACAGGCTCAAATCCCCATCCATTGTCCACTCCGTCGCTCTCCTTGTAGTCGCGTGGAGAGATGAAGCGTGGATAGACGGTTCCGCCCGCATTGATGACTCCACCGCCCCAGGCACGCACGGCTCCGTCGTCCATGTAGCCTATCTCGAAGATGCTCTCCTTGGTCCACTCGCCACTCTCGAGGAAGATGTTGGCGTAGTCGGGGTTGAGGTCATAGTCCTGCTTGTCTTTGATAATCTCTTGCATATAGCCTAATGCCTTGGCGTAGCGGCTCTCATCGTTCTGATACATCACCATCTCGGCATAGATCATGTAGGCGGCAGCCTGGCTCATGCGTCCCAGGTTCTTGTCGTCCCACTTCATAGGAAGGGCGTTGAGGTCGATGGCGGTTTCGAGGTCTTTGATGACAGCCTCGTACACCTCGTCGGCGCTCTTCTGCTCACCGATGTAAGGCGACTTGAGGTTCTCGAAGTAGAAAGGTATGTTGCCATAGAACTTCCACACCTGCATGTAGTAGAAGGCGCGCAGCACCTTGGCTTCGGCCATGAAGGTGTTGTAGTCGGCCTGTGTGAGGGCAGCCTTGGCCCACTCTAAATAGGTGAGCACGTCGTTGGCGTTGCGTATGCCCTTGTAGCTCTGATCCCAGATGCCTGTGAGGGCATCGCCTGGGTTCTGGGTGCTGGCATAGTTGGACATCTTCTGTAAGAAGAGGTTGTCGGAACTGGTTCCGCCGCCTACCCACACATCGTCTGCCATGATGTCGCTGCAGAGCTGTAGCGGAGCATACTGCACGTTGTTCCAGTCGTACTGGCGCATGGGGTTGTAGGTGGAAGCCACAGCTTCCATGATGTGCTCCTTGTTGCTGTAATATTCCTGCAGGGTGGCCTTGTCGGGAGGAGTCACGTCCAAGAAGTCATCCGAGCAGCTTGTCAATGTAAGGGGAGCGATGAGCGCTGCCATCAATACATATTTATATATTTTCTTTGTCTTCATAATGATAAGTTTTTTAGAGGTTTAGAATCCAAGGTTGAAGCCCACGGTGATGGTGCGGCTCTGAGGATAGACACCATAGTCGACACCCAGCGAAGTGGCTCCTGTGCTGTCGCCTGATGAGATTTCGGGGTCGAAGCCTGCATACTTGGTGAGGGTGAGGAGGTTCTCGGCTGCTACGAAGAGGCGCAGCTTGTTGACGAAGAACTTCTTGGTGATGAACTGTGGCAGGGTGTAGCCCAGCTGGATGTTCTTGAGTCTGATGTAAGAACCGTCGGTGATGTAGAGGTCGCTGCTCTGCCAGTTGGTTCCGTCGTTGACAACGAAGCGTGGGTACTTGTTGGAAGTGCCTGGACCTGTCCAGCGGTTGAGCAGATAAGAAGGAAGGTTGGCTGGTTGCACGTCGGTACGGCGTGTGGCATCAAAGATGTCGTTGCCGGCAGTGCCCTGCCACATCATCATGAAGTCGAAGCCCTTGTACTCGGCGTTGAGGGTGAAACCGAAGGTCCAGTCGGGCATTCCCTTACCTATCTTGGTGCGGTCGGCAGCATCGATGGCTCCGTTGCCGTCTACATCGACGAAGCGCACGTCGCCAGGCACAGCCTTAGGCTGCAACATCTCGCCGTCCTTGTTGACCCATGCCTTCACCTCGTCCATGGTCTGGAAGATACCGGCTGTCTTGTAGCCGTAGAAGTATGGGAATGGTTCGTCGTTAGAACCGCGTGTGATGGTTCCGGTGTTCTGCATAGCACCGAGTTCCAAGAAGCCAGAGGTGTTGCCGAGGTTCTTCAGTTTGTTCTTCAGATAAGAGGCGTTAGCCTTGGCGTGGAATTTAGCCTTACCGATGTTCCACTTGTAGCTGGCTTCGAGCTCAAGACCCTTGTTCTCCATGTCGCCCACGTTGCCAAGAGGTGCGCCGGCTCCCACATAGTTAGGGATAGGCATACTGATGATCATGCCGTTGGTCTTCTTGATGTAATAATCGAGGCTGAATGTCAGGGCGTTCTTAAAGAATCCCAAGTCGATACCTAAGTCGGTCTGCTCGCTCTCCTCCCACTTCAGGTCGGGGTTGGCAAGTGAGCCTGCCTGTACACCATTGACAACGGTCTCGCCCTTGCCCAGGATGGTGTTGTAAGGCGAAGCTGTCCAGGCAGCGTAGGTGAAGTCGCCGATGTTGTCGTTACCATTCTTACCCCAGCTACCGCGAATCTTCAAGTTGCTCAACCAGTCAGGAGCATGGAAGTAAGGTTCGTTGATGACGTTCCATCCCAAAGAGAAGGAAGGGAAGGTGGCGTAGCGGTTGTTGGCACCGAAGCGCGAGCTACCGTCGCGACGTACAGTAAACTGTGCCATGTAGCGCTCGTCGTAGTTGTAGCTGGCACGGAAGAAGTAAGAACTCAGTGTGTGTTCGTAAGCAGGTCCTCCACTGGCAGACATCTCGCCACGGCTCTGGGCGGCACTCGTATTGTTCATGAAAGGCTTGTTTATGTCCTTGAGGTTCTGCAATGCACCATAGAGGTTCATGCCTGTATTCTGCATCGCACTCTGACCTGCCACCAGGTTGATGGTGTGCTTGTTGAAGGTCTTGTCCCAAGTCAGCACGTTCTCCAACTGCCATACAGTGCCGCGGTTGCTCGACTGGTGGGCGTTGGTGATAGTGGCCTTATTGTTTCCAGAGAGATAATAGAGAGGTGTGTAGCCGTCGCTTCCCCAGAATGAGAGGTCGGCTCCGTAAGAGATGCGGTATTTCACGCCGTAACCGATGTTGAGGTCGGCAGAGAAGTTGGCTACAAACTTATGGCTCCAGCCCAAGTCGCCAGGCAGCGAGAGCATGGCCAATGGGTTGTTCATTTCCTGATAGCTGCTTCCAGGAACTGTGTACATACGTCCGGCTCCATCGTAGAGCATGTACTGCTCGCCATAGAGATTGCTCTGAGCTTCGGCTGCTGCACCGCTCACGGTAGGAGTGAGGATAGGAGAGAGGTAGAGGGCTGAACCCAATGGAGAACCATACTGAGAGTTGGCATCGATGGCCTTGCTCTTGACGCGTGAGTAAGAGATGTTGGCGCTGATCTGCAGTTTGTTGAGCCAGTCGCGGTCCTTGGTGTCGTCGAAGAGCGTGTAGCTGGTATTGCTGCGAAGCGACAGACGGCTGTAGTTGCTTCGGTCGTAGTTGCCGCCTACGATACCGTCCTGATGATAGTAACCCATAGAGAGGTAATAGTTGATCTTGTCGGAAGCGCCGCTGACGTTCACCTCATGGTTGACAACACCGGCGTTGTCGTTGAACACTTCGTCCTGCCAGTCGGTGCCCTTGCCGTACTGATAAGGATCGGCATAGATAGGAGCCTGTCCTGCGTTGACAAGACCTTCGTTCATCATCACAGCATACTCGGTGGCGTTAAGCACATCGCGGTGCTTCCATGGGTTCTGCCAGCCGTAAGAGAAGTTGTAGTTCACGTGCACTCTGCCCTTCTCGCCGCCTTTGGTGGTGACGAGGATGACACCGTTGGCAGCACGTGTACCGTAGATGGCGCCAGAGGCAGCGTCCTTCAGCACCTCGATGCTCTCGATGTCGCTGGGGTTCAGATAGTCGATACCGCCCTCGATAGGCATTCCGTCAACGATGTAGAGAGGGTTGCTGTTGTTGATGGTTCCGATACCACGGATACGAACCTGAGAGGCAGCACCAGGCTGACCTGATGAGGAAGTGACGGTAACACCTGAGGCCAAACCCTTCAGTGCGTTGTCGACACGTACTGCCGCCTTGCCGTCGAGGTCGTCGGCACTCACCTTGGCGATAGAGGCTGGGGGGGGGACGTGTTCTGCTTACTGTTACGAAACTCTTCTTCTGAACACCATAACCCACTACCACTACGTCTTCGAGGGTGCGTGAGTCTTCCTTCAGCGTGATTTTCAGCTTGTCGGAAGCCTTCACCTCTTGAGTCACATATCCTATATAAGATACGACCAATGTTGTGTTGGGGTTGGCTTGGATCGTGAAGTTACCGTCCAAGTCGGAAACTGTACCTTGCGAGGTACCTTTTACTACTACTGATGCACCGATGATGGGTTCGCCACTCACGTCGGCGATGTTACCCTTACAGGTAATCTGTTGCGCCTGCATGATGGTTGCCACAAACAATGTCAGCATCACCATTAATAACCTTGTTGGTTTCATAAGCTAAATGTTTAGATTTTTATTATTGTTGTGTCTCGTTATTATTAGGTATGATGTAGGTGGACGACTTTTTCGTCTTCTACCGAAGCATTCGTTTTTCCGCTTGCAAATGTACTAAAAAAAATAGTTGGTAACAACCCAGTGATAAATAAAAGTGGATTTGTAAAGTAGAAAGTTTTTCTTATATTTCTGATTATCAGTACTGTGCGAGAAACTTGAAGATTGAAATCAGTGGACGCTTTATAAAGCTGAACTTCGAGAAAAGGGCGCTTTCATCCTTCTTGTGTGTTGACAAAAAGTAGAATTATGTTTTTGTGCGATTTTGCTTCTGTTCGTATGTTGTCCACTTTCTTCTTATCTTTGATTGTCTTTTAAACAGTTGATTATTAGTGGTTTGTGAATCTTATGGCGCTTCTGTTGTTCCACTTTTCCATTTTATGCCGAAAAATGGGTGGATTTTTTGCTTAATTTTGCGGCAACAATCTGATTTTTTTAATAACTTTAAAAACTTAAATGCGTATGAAACATTTGAATTTACTTCTGTTTGCATCTTCCATGATGTTCGTGGCGCCTGCTTATGGTCAGGACTATAAACAGGTATGGGCGGACGAGTTCAACAACGTAGGTTCAGTAGACGAAAAAACCTGGAACTATGAGATTGGAAACTATAACCAGGGATTTGGCAACTGGGAATTGGAAAGCTATCAGAAAGCCAACGCCACCGTAGGTCTCGCTCCCGACGGAACCACCAAGGCACTCATCATCTCTGCTAAGCCTGATCTTACTTCGGCACGACTCTTCACCAAGGACAAGGTGTCGTTCAAATATGGTAAGTTGGAAACACGCATCATGATCCCTAAGACTGCCAATGGTTTGTGGCCTGCCTTCTGGTTGCTTGGCAACACGGGAACATGGCCTTCGTGCGGTGAAATCGACGTTTTGGAGATGGGACATTTTGACGGAATCAAGAACGGCACTCAGGAGAAATACTATAGCGGCGCCTGCCACTGGGGTGTTTATCAGAATAATAGCTATCCCAACTATTGCAAGTTCACTACCTCACCTACGAGCCTGCAGGACGGCAAGTTCCACAAGTTTGTATTGGAGTGGACGCCCGATGTCATCAACATGTATCTCGACGACGCTGCTAAACCTTATTATAGCATGGACATCAGCGACAGAAGTCTGAATACATCGCCAGGCAACTATTTCAACAAGCAGTTCTATATGCTCGTCAACTTGGCGATAGGCGGCAACTTCACAGGCGTGCACGATAGAGCAGCCGTTACTGCCCTCAATTCTGGCGAGAAGAAGATGTATGTAGACTATATTCGCCTTTACCAGAAGGAGGGACAGGAGTGCTACACCGTCAACGGAAAAACCGTCGATAATATGAAAGAGGACACAAATTTCGAGGACACAACCACCGAGTTAGGAGAATATGGCTACAAGTCGCTCGATGCTACAGGTAAGTCGGTTTTCGACTTCTCTAAAGGTTCAGACTACGTCATTATCAGCGCTTCCACCGGTGTAATGCAGCAGATGGGTGAGAAAATCAAAGCCGACTATTCGGTAGACAACACCAAGCAGCACCTCTATATCTGGAATGGCAACACTTATACGCCAAGCGCAGGAACAGGTGTCAATTCCTTCGGACTTAACGAGGAATATACCGTCTATACTGTTGCCAACGTGGGATGGTCAGGATTGGGCTTTGCCGGAGTAAAAGACCTCTCCATGCTCGATGACAACTACTATCTCCACTTCTCGGTAAAGGGCGATGATGCCCTCTTGCATGCTTCTCATGCGTTTGGTGTGGGTGAGGCCCGTTTCACTCTCGGCAACGTTCCATTGGAGGGTAATATGATTTTGGGCGACTTCAAGCGCGATGGTGAGTGGTACAGTTTCGACATTCCTTTCAGCAAGCTCAAGAAGATGGCAGGAATTGTGTTCCCCGACAAGGACGGTGGTGCTGCTGCCTATAGTCAGAATGCTTTCTGCGCGCTCAGTGGTGGAAATGCTGGTACAAAGCTGATCTTCGACAACGTGTTCTTCTATAAGAAGCAGGGTGGCAGCGAGACTCCTGATGTCGACGCTACTCTCGGAGAATTTGGATCCAAGTCGCTCAACGCCGAAAACCAGTCGACTTTCGACATTGCATCGGGTTCCGACTACGTACTCATCGCCACTGGCAGCACCTTTGCCAATCAAGTAAAGGACGCAGGCAAGGTAAAGGCCGACTACAATGTCGACAATAGTCGCTATAACTTCAACCTTTGGGAGAACACCATGACAGGCGCTACACCCACAGGCACCAACAGCTTCGGCTACAACGAGGAATACTCCTGCGTGAAGGTTGCTGGCGGAAAAGGTTGGTCGGGTGCAGGCTATGCTCCTGCAGCAGCCACCGATATGAGCATGATAGACGACAGTTACTGGCTCCACTTCTCAATGAAGACAACCAATGAGATCAGCAAGAGCGCTCCTTATGCCATCGTCATTGGCGAGAATGCTCACTTCACCATTGGCTCTGCTCCTTTCACCGATAAAGATAAGAAATATGCAGTTCTTGGCGATTTCTATCGCAATGGCGAATGGTACAGCTTCGACATCCCAATGACAGAAATCAAGAAATATGGCACTCCTGCCTTCTGGGGTAATAGTTCTTACAAAAATAACATCCTGAGTGTCCTTGCTGGCGGAACCAACGGTGTAGAGGTGAATCTCGACGGTGTCTTCTTCTACAAGAAGATTACTACTGGTATCCAGGCTTCTACTGCAGATAAGAAGCAGCAAGCCAAGGTGCTCGGCATCTACGACCTCACTGGCCGCCGTGTCAGTGATATGAATGCTGGTGGCATTTACATCGTACGAACCAACAAGGGAAACTTTAAGGTGAAAAAGTAATATTTAAAGGTAAAAAAGCAAAAGGGTAAAAAAGTAAAAACAACTTTCTCAAATGGGGAAGTTAAGATAACTTCTCTAACTTCCGCACATGAGAAAGTTCAATAAATCAGGTACAAGGGGGCGTTTCTTCAAGATGAAATGCCCCTTTTATCTTAATATTTTTCAAAACGAAGAAAAAGATAAACAATAGATAATCAGTTACTTGTGCTCTTTTTGTTGCTTCGTGAAGCCACTTTTTTACCCACAGCCAATAAACGTAATGATAAAAAGTGTAATTTTGCAAGCGAAAACTTAATAACTTAATTGTATAATTAAAAAACTATGCTTATGAATAGGAGAATTTACAAATTGTTACTTTTCTGTATGGTTAGCATGCTTTCTGTTTTTGTGCATGCTGCCAATACGCTGCAAGTAACTTATCAGATTGGTAACACCCAAAAAGTCACTTCTTTCAGAACATCATTGGCACAGATTAGGAATAACAACACACACGAACATTATAACTTTGCGTACAAATTTAAATAACTCAAGTTTCGCAAGTGGTTTAAGTACGGGCTGAGAGCTTCTGCCCCTTCAGGGCGTGTGGGGCAAAACTTGCGAAACTTCAGTAAATAATAACTAAAAAGAAAGGAGTGAGTTTCTCAGATTTTATTTGAATTTTTGCAATGTCATTCAGAGTTTTATTTGTTTTTTTAATGCAACACTAAGATAAGTGAAATTTCTGACATGACATAATCCTGGGCAACTTTTTGTTGCTAAGGTCTTTTAAAAGTTTAATTAATAATAGTGTTGCGGAATTATGGATATGAAAAAAAAATTACTTTTATCAATGATCTTGCTCGCTTTGTGCTTGATACAGGCTTCAGCGGACACTTATTACTTCAAAATCCAGCTTTCCAATGAGAAGGGTGAGCCGGGAGCATGGTCTAATTATATTGAGGTAAGCCATGATGATCAGAAACTTGTTTATCATAACGGACTGAGAGATCTTATTAATGGAAAGACTGTAAAGGATGAAGGTGATGGGAAAGGGAATGGCATTAAAGGATATACATTGCCCAAAAAAGACAATAAAGTAGATTTGGATAGAATTTATGGTATTGCATTTGCCAATGGGAAAGGAAAAGAAGGTAATGCACAACAAAACATATTGGAGGGAGATGAATATGAAGCGTGGAAGAAGATATGTGGGCACATCAAATATCTCAGATTGCGCGATTATATACGTGATTCATATAATGATGATAGCTATTTAATGTATATGGATAATGTTGAAGAGTTGGAATTG
>ERZ780111.225-NODE-225-length-17673-cov-7.83608_pt1 | contig 17673 bp, 10 predicted proteins | sample MGYA00433084_ERZ780111 | MGnify/ENA primary metagenome ERZ780111 (study PRJEB29588, sample SAMEA2144299) | human gut metagenome | biome: human gut; feature: human-associated habitat; material: faeces | place: Denmark | collected 2008/2010 ... | reverse complement strand
GAAAACGTTGTCCAAAAGCCGTACAGACAGCCTCTATACAGTTATGTATGTCGGCGGTCGCCGCATCCGTCTTACTTTCAAAATTAAGAGCCAGCTTTTTCACCTTTGTGGTTCGTCCCATTTTTTCAAGCACACGGCGAAGCTCAGGCTGGAATACAATAAGTATAGCGATAATTCCGACATTGAGGAAGGTTTCTATTATAACCTTCATCGCCTTCAGCTGAAACTGGTTTACGACAAAGAAAAGTATAGCAAGCAGAATTATACCTTTGATAAGCTGCTCCGCCCGTGTTTCCTTGATGATTTTAATGCCTTTATATATGAGATAGGCAAGAAGGAGAATATCAAGATAATCAACAATTCCCATTGTTGCAAAAACACTCTGTATATTCTCCCAGATATCCTTTAAATACTGGATCAATTTTTCTGCTCCGTTCCTAAAACTGCTGTTGCAGCGAATTTCATAGTAAGTTTATATATAATATTGTATCATTAAACGGCGATTATTTCAAGGAGGAGCGGGAAATTTTTTCTTACTTTTCACAAAGATTATCGAAACAACAGATATCCGCTCGTAGCGGCACAGCCATCTTCACCGCACAGATAGCGGAAATACGCCTGTCATATCTTATACAGAGTATATTTTTCGTTGCCGGCGGAAAACATTCTTACAAAGACAGTTATATCGGGTTAGCTTAAGCTGACTCAAAAAATTGTACAGGAAACTAAAAAATTCTGAAAATTTTCACTTTTAGAGGTTTACATTCCGGAACGATTATGATATAATACTAAGTTGAAAGCATACGTCTTGGTATGACTGTATGCAAAAACAAAGGAGGACGATTCCCATGGGAAGACAAAAACTTACTATGGACGGTAACAACGCCGCAGGTCACGTGTCTTATGCGTTTACTGACGTTGCAGCGATTTACCCCATTACACCATCTTCAGTAATGGCTGAAGTAACAGATTCCTGGTCAACAGCCGGAAGAAAGAACATTTTCGGACAGGAAGTAAAGGTAGTAGAAATGCAGTCAGAAGCCGGCGCAGCAGGCGCAGTTCACGGCTCTCTCGCAGCAGGTGCATGTACTACAACTTACACAGCATCACAGGGCTTACTGCTCATGATCCCCAATATGTATAAAATTGCAGGTGAATTACTGCCCAGCGTTATTCATGTTTCCGCTCGTGCTCTTGCAACACACGCACTTTCTATTTTCGGTGATCACAGCGATATCTACGCTTGCCGTCAGACAGGCTATGCTATGCTCTGCTCCACTAACCCTCAGGAAGTTATGGATCTCGGTGCTGTAGCTCACCTTTCAACATACGAGGCAAGAGTTCCTTTCCTTCACTTCTTCGACGGTTTCAGAACATCACACGAGATCCAGAAGATTGAAGTATGGGACTATGAAACACTCGACAAGATGCTCGACCACGAAGCTGTAGACGCTTTCAGAAACAGAGCTCTCAATCCCGAGAAGCCCGTTCTGCACGGCACAGCTCAGAACCCCGACATCTTCTTCCAGGCAAGAGAAGCAAGCAACAAGTACTATGAAGCTACACCCGCTATCGTACAGAAGTACATGGACAAGGTAAACGCTGAGATCGGTACAGATTACAAGCTGTTCAACTACTACGGTGCTCCCGATGCTGAGCAGGTAATCATTGCTATGGGCTCTGTTTGCGATACTATCGAAGAAACAATCGACTATATGTTAGCTCAGGGCAAGAAGGTTGGTCTTGTTAAGGTTAGACTTTACAGACCCTTCAGCGTTGACGCTTTCGTATCTGCTATTCCCGAAACTGTTAAGAAGATCACAGTTCTTGACAGAACAAAGGAACCCGGCGCACTCGGCGAACCCTTATACCTCGACGTTGTTGCAGCTCTCAAGCAGGCAGGCAAGTTCCAGGATGTACCCGTATTCACAGGTCGTTACGGTCTTGGTTCTAAGGATACTAACCCCGCTCAGATCATTGCAGTATACAACAACACAGAAAAGCCCAGATTCACAATCGGTATCGAGGATGACGTTACAGGCCTTTCACTGCCCATCGGTGAGAACCCCAACACAACTCCCGAAGGTACAACCTGCTGTAAGTTCTGGGGTCTTGGTTCAGACGGTACTGTCGGTGCTAACAAGAACTCTATCAAGATCATCGGTGACCACACAGATATGTATGCTCAGGCATACTTCGCATACGACTCAAAGAAGTCAGGCGGTGTTACGATTTCTCACCTTCGTTTCGGTAAGTCGCCTATCAAGTCAACTTACTTTGTAAACAAGGCTAACTTCGTAGCTTGCCACAACCCCTCATACATCGACAAGTACGATATGGTTGAGGACGTTGTACCCGGCGGTTCATCGCAGCTCAACTGCCAGTGGACAGTTGACGAGCTTGACGAGAAGCTCCCCGCTCCCGTTAAGGCATACATCGCTAAGAACAACATCAACTTCTACATCATCAACGCTATCAAGGTAGCTAAGGATATCGGTCTTGGCAACAAGACAAATACTGTATTACAGTCTGCATTCTTCTCAATCGCTAACATCATCCCTGCTGAAGATGCTATCGAATATATGAAGAAGGCTGCTTACAAGTCATTTGCTAAGAAGGGTGACGACATTGTTAAAATGAACTACGCCGCAATCGAAAAGGGCGCAGGCGAGGTTATCAAGGTTGACGTTCCTGCATCTTGGGCTGACGCTGAGGGTACACTTCCCGTTCACACAGCTACAGGTGACAGAAAGGATCTCGTTGATTTCGTTAACAATATCCTTATCCCCGTTAACGCTCAGAGAGGCGACAAGCTCCCCGTATCTACATTCGTAGGCATGGCTGACGGTACATTCCCCCAGGGCTCTGCAGCTTATGAGAAGCGTGGTATCGCAGTAGATGTTCCCGAGTGGATTCCCGAGAACTGTATCGAATGTAACCAGTGTTCATTTGTTTGTCCTCACGCAGTTATCCGTCCCGTAATTCTTTCCGAAGAAGAAGCTGCTAAGGCTCCTGCAGGTGCAAAGATGAAGGACGCTATGGGTCTTCCCGGCATGAAGTTCGCTATGGTAACTTCTGTTCTCGACTGCACAGGCTGCGGCGTTTGCGCACAGGTTTGCCCCTCTAAGAACAAGGCACTCGTTATGAAGTCACTTGATTCTCAGATGAACGAACAGCCCATGTTCGACTACGCTGTTAAGGAAGTAGCCGACAAGCCCGAGGTTCACGAGAAGTTCAAGGAAACAACAGTTAAGGGTTCACAGTTCAAGCAGCCCCTGCTCGAATTCTCAGGCGCTTGCGCAGGCTGTGGTGAAACTCCTTACGCTAAGCTCATCACACAGCTCTTCGGCGACAGAATGTACATTGCCAACGCTACAGGCTGTTCATCGATTTGGGGCGGCTCTGCTCCCTCAACTCCTTATACAGTAAATAAGGAAGGCAAGGGTCCCGCTTGGGGCAACTCACTGTTCGAGGATAATGCTGAGTACGGTCTCGGTATGTTCATCGCTCAGGATACATTAAGACACAGAGCACAGGGTCAGTTAAAGGCAATTGCTGAAAAGACTGAAAACGCTGACGTTAAGGCTAAAATCGACACATACTTCGAAACAGCTAACGACGGTAAGGCAAACGCTGCTGCTACAAAGGATCTCGTTGCTGCTCTTGAAGCTCTTGATTGCGACTGCGCTGAAAAGAATGCAGTTCTCAAGGCTAAGAACTACCTCGCTAAGAAGTCCAACTGGATATTCGGCGGCGACGGCTGGGCATACGACATCGGTTACGGCGGTGTTGACCACGTTCTCGCATCAGGCAAGAATGTAAATGTATTCGTATTCGATACAGAAGTTTACTCCAACACAGGCGGACAGGCTTCAAAGGCTACAAACATCGGTGCAGTTGCACAGTTCGCTGCAGGCGGTAAGGACGTTAAGAAGAAAGATCTCTCCGGTATCGCTATGAAGTACGGTTATGTATATGTTGCTCAGATTTCAATGGGTGCAGATATGAACCAGTGCTTAAAGGCAATCGCAGAAGCTGAAGCATACGACGGTCCTTCACTGGTTATCGCTTATGCTCCTTGTATCAACCACGGTATCAAGGGCGGCCTTACAATCGCTCAGAAGGTAGAAAAGGAAGCTGTACAGGCAGGTTACTGGCATCTGTTCAGATTCAACCCCGCTGCTCCTGCAGGAACAAATCCGTTCACACTCGACAGCAAGGCTCCTACAGGCGATTACAAGGAATTCATGATGAGAGAAGTTCGTTACAACTCTCTTATGCGTGCTAACCCCGAAAGAGCTAACGTACTGTTCGATAAGGCTGTTGCTAACTCCAAGAAGCGTTACGAAGATCTCGTAGGCCTTGTTGAATACTACAAGAAGGAATACTGCGGCGAATAATCCGCACGAAACAATCTAAAAGCCCAAAAATTTTGAATAGTCGGAATAGAATAGGTTTTTACGCCCCTCCGGTAAAACCGGAGGGGTTATTTTTCGACTTGTATACTTTTGCTTTTAATTATTAACAAGCAGTAACTATTCAAAATTTTATCAGATTTTACTTTTTTTATATACTATTTTTAATCGGAAATTACCCTGAAATGCCGAGATCATATCGTAATGTGAAGCTTCCCCGTCATAATCGGTGATATTCGGGAATACAATCAATATATAAAACGTACAGGCACCCACGTCTGTGCTTGATGAAAAGGAACAAGTCAGTATGGAAATATTAGAGTGGATAAACGAAAATATAGTATGGGGCATACCGGTGCTTATACTGTTTGCAGGCTCGGGAATTATCTTTACGATAAGAACAAAGGGCTTGCAGGTACTGCACTTCCCTACTATAATAAAGCGTACACTCCTTACAAAACAGCCTGAGGCTGACGGAAAAAAGGTTTCGCCTTTCAGAACCCTTACCGCCGCACTCGGTGCAACAGTAGGAACAGGAAATATTATCGCAATAGGAAGCGCTATCGCAATAGGCGGCGCAGGCTCAATATTCTGGATGTGGATCTCCGCACTTCTCGGTATGGCTACCAGCTTTGCCGAAAACTATCTCGGTGCAAAATACAGAACCGTGCAATCGGACGGCCTTACGGGCGGCGTACCGTTCGCCTACATAAAAAAAGCGTTCGGCGGCAAAAAACTCGGTGCGTTCTTTGCGGGAATGTTCGCTGTATGCTGTATAGGTGCCAGCTTCGGCATAGGCAATATGGCTCAGGTGAATTCGGCTTCAATGGCGCTTCAGAACTGTCTTGGAGTACCTCTATGGGTATCGGGAATTCTTTGTGCCGTAGTAATTGCCGCAATAGCACCCGGAGGTATCCACCGCCTCAGTAAAGTCACATCGTGGGTAATCCCGATAGCCGCAGGAGGCTATCTCATTGGCTGCCTTACTGTAATTATAATTAATTATCAGAATATTCCGGACGTATTCGCAAGGATATTCACAGAAGCCTTTTCTTTCAAGGCTGTAGGCGGTGGAACTGTCGGCGTTGTAATGCTCGAGGCTATGAAGTGGGGCGTAAAACGTGGTGTATTCTCAAACGAAGCCGGTCTTGGCTCATCAGTAATGATTAATGCAAACTCAAGCGCCGATCAGCATCATACACAGGGTATGTGGGCAATGCTTTCGGTATTTATCGACACCATCATTATCTGCACTATGACCGCTCTTTGCATACTTACAAGCGGCGCAGACAAGCTGGTAGACAAAAAGGCAGGTGGTTTCAACATGGCTCTTGTTGCCTTTCAGAACGGTCTTGGCGATTTTGCCGGTGCATTCCTCAGTATCGCAACATTCATCTTTGCGATAACAACCGTTACAGGCTGGTGGATATACGGCAGAAGCTGCTTTGTTTACCTTTTCACAAAGAAGTGGGTAGGCGTATATCTTGCAATTTTCATTGTTACCGCTTTCGTGGGAGCAGTGATTAAGGCAACAGTCGTATGGGACGTATCCGACCTGTTCAACGGCCTTATGGCAATACCGAACCTTCTTGCGATAATACTGCTTCGCAAGGAAGTCAAAGCTGACATTTAATTCCTTTAAAATCAGTAGATATTAAAATAGTAAAATAAAAAGCACAAGGTAGCGTGACCTTAAGAAAACCTGTTATACAGCCGTGTAATAAGTTTTCCCGACGTAAATTAAAATGTCGGTTGCATTACGCTTACTTTGTGCAATTTTTTTGTCGTTTTTGCAATTTTGCTATTGACCTATTGCAAAAAATAGTTTATAATAGTAAATGGGGAACAAGGTACGATGAACCGTATCAGTAATTCCCTACCGAATGACTTTCATCAGCATAAGCTGATAAAATAAAGAAAAGGAGAACAATCGGTTATGACAAAGAATCAGAATGTTTTAAAGTGGGTTGAAGAAATGAAAGCCCTCACACAGCCCGACAAGGTTGTATGGATCGATGGCAGCGAGGAGCAGCTCAAGGCGCTTCGTGACGAGGCTATCGCAACAGGCGAGATGATTGAGCTCAACCAGGAAAAGCTCCCCGGCTGCTTATATCACAGAACAGCTGAAAACGACGTTGCCCGTGTAGAAGACAGAACATTCATCTGCTCAAGAGAGAAGGAGAATGCAGGTCCTACAAACAACTGGATGGATCCTAAGGAAATGTACGCTAAGCTGACAAAGCTCTATGACGGCGTTATGAAGGGTCGTACAATGTACGTTATCCCCTACTCAATGGGACCTATCGGCTCACCTATCGCTAAGGTTGGTGTTGAGCTGACAGACTCTATCTATGTTGTACTCAACATGGACATTATGACAAGAATGGGTGCACAGGCATTCAAGAACCTGCCCGATGACTCCAACGACTTCGTAAGATGCCTTCACTCAAAGGCTGACGTTGATCCCGAAAAGAGATACATCGTTCAGTTCCCCGAAGACAACACGATCTGGTCTATCAACTCAGCTTACGGCGGTAACGTACTGCTCGGCAAGAAGTGCTTCGCACTCCGTATCGCTTCTTACCAGGGCTGGAAGGAAGGCTGGATGGCTGAACATATGCTTATCCTCGGCGTTAAGAAGCCCGATGGCGACATCAAGTATATCACAGCAGCATTCCCCTCAGCTTGCGGTAAAACAAACCTCGCTATGCTTATTCCTCCCGAGGGATACAAGAAGGCTGGTTATGAAGTATTCACAGTAGGTGACGATATTGCTTGGATGAAGCAGGGTCCCGATGGCAGACTTTACGCTATCAACCCCGAGAACGGCTTCTTCGGCGTTGCTCCCGGTACAAACGCAAAGAGCAACTACAATGCACTTGCATCTACAAGAAAGAACACAATCTTCACAAACGTTGCTATCAACAATGATGATATGACAGCTTGGTGGGAAGGTCTTGACAAGAATCCTCCCGAGAATGCAACAGACTGGAAGGGCAACAAGGTTAACGGTAAGGAATATACAGCAGCAGGCAACAAGCTCGCTCATCCTAACTCACGTTTCACAGCTCCCGCTCAGAACTGCCCCTGCATTTCACCTGAGTTCAACAACCCCCATGGTGTTCCGATCTCAGCTATCATCTTCGGTGGCAGACGTGCAGCTACAACTCCTCTGGTTTACCAGTCATTCAGCTGGCAGCACGGCACATATGTAGGCTCTGCAGTTTCTTCTGAAACAACAGCAGCAGCTACAGGTGCAGTAGGCGTACTCCGTCACGATCCTATGGCTATGAAGCCCTTCTGCGGCTACCACATGGCTGATTACTGGGCACACTGGCTCGAAATGGGCAAGAAGCTCGGTGACAAGGCTCCTAAGATTTTCAACGTTAACTGGTTCAAGCAGGATGAGAACGGCAACTTCATCTGGCCCGGTTTCGGCGACAACATGAGAGTTCTCGACTGGATCATCAAGAGATGTGAAGGTACAATCGATGCTGAAAAGACTCCTATCGGCTACCTTCCTAAGAAGGGTGACATCAACCTCAAGGGTATTGAGGATGAGGTTACATCAGAAGTTGAAGACAAGCTGCTCGCAGTTGACAGAGACCTCTGGAAGAAGGAAGTAGAAGAGATGAAGGAATTCTACAAGCAGTTCGGTGACAAGCTCCCCGACGGTTTAAAGCAGGAACTCGCTGATCTCGAAGCAAGACTTGGCTAATCCCATAACCGAATAAACTCCGATCCCCTGTTAAGCGATTAACAGGGGATTTTCTTATGCTTCATACGCTCTTAGCTTGTATGCCACAAGGCAAATATCGCACTGCTGTCACGGCTTTATATACGGCAAAACGGCACCGGAAGATTTCCGATGCCGTTTCTGTATAAAATATATTAACCCAAAATTGTCTTATTCCTTTACACCACCGAGTGAAACACCGGCGATGATGAATTTCGATAAGCAGAAATAAACGATGATAACAGGTATGATTGCTATGAAAATGAACATATAAACCTGACCCATATCAAACTTTAAGAAGTCTGCTGAACGAAGCTGTGCGATCATGATAGGCATTGTCTTCTTTGTTGATGTATCAATGATCAACGAAGGAAGGAAGTAGTTGTTCCATGATGCAACGAAGCTGAATATTGCCTGTACTGCAAGAGCAGGCTTCAGCATAGGAAGAACGATCGTGTTGAATGTTCTGAATTCGCCCGAACCGTCAATTCTTGCTGCCTCGATAATATCAATCGGAAGCGAGCTCTTCATGTACTGAATCATGAAGAAGAACACCGCAGGTGCCGCAATAGCAGGAACTATAAGAGGAATATATGTATCTCTTAAGCCCCAGTCGGTACACATACTGAAGAAACCGAGCGCAGAAACCTGTGTAGGAATCGTCATGATAAGTAATATGAAGTTAAAGATAAATTTCTTACCTTTAAAGTCATATACATGAATTGAATATGCGGTCATTGCCGAGAAATAAATCGACAATAACGCTGTACACGCTGCGATAATCAAGCTGTTGATAACACCGTTTACTACAGGTATCGTTGAGTTTGAAATCGCACTCTGGAAGTTATTGATAAATTGATTTCCCGGCAGGAACGAGAAGCCGGACATAATATCGTAATGTGAACGGCTTGCGTTAACAAGCAGGATGTAGAAGAAGAACAAACACAGGATTGAGAAGAAGACAAGAACGATATAACAGATTATTCTGTGAATAATAAGCGTAGGCTTTACCTTCATATCCGGATCTGTTCTGTTCTGCTGAAGTGCTGAGGTATGTTCAAGTACCTTTTCCTTTTTTGCCATGATACTTACTTACCTCCTTTTTTAGACTTCTTGTTGCTTCTGTCAGCAGCAAAGAAGTAGTAAACAACCAGGCTGAGTGCCGCACATACAATGAATATAATTACTGAAAGCGCACCTGCCATACCATAGTTCTTAGATGTACCGATCTGTTCGTTCAAATACATGATAAGCGTCTTGGTAGTGTTATTCGGGCCTCCCTGACCGCCGGTAAGGATCTGCGGTACATCGAACATCTGAAGACCGCCGATCAGCGAAGTGATCATAACGTATACGAGTATAGGTCTGATAAGAGGAAGAGTTATCTTCCAGAATATCTGTGAGCTGCTTGCACCGTCGATTTCAGCAGCCTCAATAACAGATTCGTTGATACCCATCATTGCCGCCATCAGCAGAATTGTCGTGTTACCGAACCACATAATGAAGTTCATGAACGCTACAAGTCCCATCGTACTGCCCGTATAGCTGAGAAATCTGAAAGCCTCGCCGCCGGTAGTGTGCTTGATAAGCTCGTTGATAGGTCCGATATCGGAGAATATTGAGAATATCAGCATTGCAAATGCAGATGCCATGATAAGGTTAGGCATATACATTACAGTTTTGAAGAATCCAAGACATCTTAAACGAAGTCTTACATTAGTAAACCAGTAAGCAAAAAGTAATGAAATGATTATCTGCGGAACAAATCCCAGTACCCACATGATAAGCGTATTCCATGTGAGTGCAAGTATATTGTTACCTGAACTCATATCAAAAATTGCCACAAAGTTATCAAATCCGACAAACTCCGGTCCTATCCAACTAAGACCCGACTTGAAGTATTTGAACATACTGTAATAGAAAGTCTGAATAAGCGGCCAAGCCTGGAAAACAAGGAAAACTAATATGAACGGGAGCATAAATATGTAGCCCCATTTTTTATATTTCCCGATTTGTCCTTTTCTGGCTTTTACCGGCACATTTCCTGCATTAAATGCCTGAGCCATAAAAACACTCCTTATAAAAATCTCGGTATATTCTCCATCTTGAGCAGTCAAGTATGTTAATAAGGCGGAAACATCCGTAATTCGCCCCATTAACATACTTGACTGCGAATTCACAGAACCCGCAGTCAAGATGAAGGTCAATATTGTTTAAGCCACAAAGCCTTTATTATGCGTTAGCGGGCTTCTTGAGCTCAGGATACTTAACAATAGCAGCCTCATAGAAGTTCTTGAGTGCTGTATCCTTATCAACAGTACCGTCGAAGTATTCCTTGAACTTAGCCTGGAATGTCTCGTTAAGACCCTGGTCGTAGACAGAAATCTTGCTCATGTCGATCTTGGGAGCTGTTTCAACGAACAGTGCGATGTGGTTCTGACCGCCTAAGAAGGCTGACTTGAAGTCAGAAGAAGCGAGTTCCTTCATTGCAGCTTCGTTGTTGTAGTAGTCCTGTGTATCCTTTGTGAACTGAACGCCGAAGTCCTTGTCGCAGCAGAATGCCTTCAGAACGTCGCCAACTAATGCAGCGTTGTCTGTGCCCTTTGCAGCTGCCATCCAAGTACCGCCCCAGAAGTAAGCCTGAGGACCGTAGCAAACTGCCCAGTCACCGTAACCGCCGTTGCCTACTTCGAGCTTACCGCCGTCTTTTTCCTTAACTGCAAGTGAGTTACCTGCAAGAGTGAAGTTGATGCCCCATGTTGAGTAGAAGAAGCCAAATACCTTACCGTCGGGACCCTGGTCAGCAGCCCAAGCATCAGACCAAAGAGAAGTCTTGTTGTTGTAACCCTTGTCTGTGTATGTCTTAGTCTGGTCAACCCACTTCATGATGTTATCATCAACGATGATTTCCTTGTTGTCGTTTACCCAAGGAGCAGAAACGTTGTTTGAGAAGGTTCTGTATGCATCATCATAACCTGAGAGCATCTTGTAACCCTTGTCAGCAGCCTTAGCAGCTACTTCGTCAAACTTTGTCCAGTCAGCGAGAGCTTCCTGTACCTTCGCGGGATCATCTGTGCCGAGAACGTCCTTAGCAATTGAACGTCTGTAAGCATACAGACCGGGAGTTGCCTGCCATGAAACACCCTTCAGTACCTTTGAACCATCCTGAGTTGTGGCAACGTCCTTTGTATACTGATACATACCTGAAAGATCTTCGTCAGTAAGACCGAGTGACTTAACATCAAGTGTGTACTCTGAGTTAACATACTTGAGAGCGTAGTCAGCTTCGAATAAGAACATATCGATCTTGTCGTCAGCAGATGCAGCTTCGTTCTTGGGAAGGTCTTCATCAAGCTTGTTCTGATAAGCATTGTCCTTGTTTTCAGTGATCTTGAAATTAACTGTAACGCCCTCGGGCATCTTAGCCTTTATGTACTTGTCAAAGTAGTTCTTGAACTCTTCGTTCCATACAGCGATGTTAAGAGTCTTGCCTTCGCCTTCCTTAAGTGTGAACTTATCGGAAGTTCCTGCGTTGCTTGAATCATCAGTCTTGCTTGAGTCTTCAGTCTTGCTTGAGTTTTCAGTCTTGCTCGAATCTGTTGTAGAAGATCCTGCTGAGCTTGTAGCGTTGCTTGAGCAGCCTGCTACTGCGCCCAGAATTGATGCAGATGCTAATACAGCTGCTAAAATTCTTTTCTTCATTGGTAATTCCTCCAGAAGTATTCATTGTTGTGAATAGCTATCGCTTTCACTGCCTGACCTTGCGGCCTCATTAAAGAGGAGCCATAAACAATCCCCGGTAAGAACAGGCTTCCGGTTGAAGCTCCTGTGACATAACGGTATATACTGCCGTATATGTAACAATGGATAATTCACTAAAAAGACCTGTAGCTTGTCAAAAGTTTTGTTCACTTTTTCCTCGTTGACATAATCATATCACAGATTTCACAAATTTGCAAGCATTTTAAGCCCGTAGTTGTGTTTTTTTACCGTAAACGATTACAAAAAATGTTTTTTTGGCACTTTTCCGTCATCATGCACAAAAATCTGTTACATTTTTGTAACAATTCGGTCGCAACTTGATTACTGATTTTCCTTGTTTTCCGCTCTATAATCGGAAATTCTTCAATTGTAACGCCGTGTAAACGTTTTTATGCTAATTTAGCTCACAGAAAGTTTGTAAAGTAATTAATGTACATATAGCACAAAAACAAAGCGCCACTATTGTTGAAAAAGCACAATTTAAGAGATTTTCTGCTTTAGCACTTGAATTTGTTATTAAAATAAGGTAAAATGGTATAGTAACAAGTACGGAGGGAAAGCATGAGATCTATGAATAAAATACAGCTTACAACAGCTTTGATAAGCTTCGGTAAATTTTCATATATGTCTTTTTCTACGCCGTATTATAAGAATAAGTGTATTTTTTAAGCTGTGCAATTGGATTACACAGCTTTATTTATTTTCTGAAAGGATGTTCGTAAATGAAAAAAGTAGCCATAGTAATGGGCAGCGATTCCGATCTGCCTATCGTAAAAAAAGCGGCTCAGGTGCTTAAGGACTTCGGAGTTCCTACAGAGCTTCGTGTTCTCTCCGCTCACCGTTGCGCCGCAGAGGTTTCCGAGTTTGCAAGAAATGCCGAGAAGAACGGCACAGGCGTTATCATTGCCGCCGCAGGCAAAGCCGCTCACCTTGCCGGAGCTATCGCAGGTCAGACTCCCCTGCCCGTTATCGGCATCCCGATAAAAGCAAGCGCACTTGAGGGCATAGACGCACTTCTGTCTACAGTACAGATGCCCGCCGGAGTTCCCGTTGCTACAGTAGCTATTGACGGTGCGGCAAATGCGGCATTCCTCGCCGTACAGATCCTTGCGGTATCAGACGATGCCCTTATGGAAAAGATGAAGGCATACCGTGCAGCACAGACTGCAAAGGTTCTTGAGGCTGACAAAAAAATGGAGCAGGTACTTGCCGAGCTTTGATCGGTGTACTATATATAATGTAATCAATAAATACGGCACAGCCGCTGAAGAAAGGATAAACAAAATGGAAAAGAAAGAACAGCTTTACGAAGGAAAGGCAAAGAAGGTATTTGCAACCGATGATCCCGACCTTGTTATCGTATCCTACAAGGATGATGCAACAGCATTCAACGGCCTCAAGAAAGGCACTATCTCAGGTAAGGGCGTTATCAACAACAAAATGACGAACTATATGTTCGGCCTGCTTGAAAAAGCAGGTGTTCCCACTCACCTTGTTAAAGAGCTGAACGACAGAGAAACACTCGTTAAAAAGGTTTCTATCGTTCCCCTCGAAGTAATCGTAAGAAACGTAGCCGCAGGCAGCTTCTCGAAGAAGCTCGGCATCGAGGAAGGCACAAAGCTCCTCTGCCCCACACTTGAATTCAGCTACAAGAATGACGATCTGGGCGATCCTTTCATCAACGACTACTATGCGCTTGCACTCGGTCTTGCAACAAAGGAAGAAATCGACCTTATCTCAAAGTACGCTTTCAAGGTAAATGAATTTATGCTCGACTTCTTCAAGAAGCTCAACATCGACCTTATCGACTTCAAGATTGAATTCGGTAAGACCTCAGACGGCACAATAATTCTTGCTGACGAGATTTCTCCCGACACCTGTCGTTTCTGGGACAGCACAACTCACGAGAAGCTTGACAAGGATCGTTTCCGTCGTGATATGGGCGGTGTTGAGGACGCTTACGCTGAAATAATGAAGCGTCTTATGGGCAAATAATCACAACAATTGAAAAGAATCTAACAGGAAAAGGCAGGAGAATATATGGGTGGATTTTTCGGTGCGGCGTCAAACAACGACTGCATAACCGATGTTTTCTTCGGAACAGACTATCACTCCCACCTCGGAACACGCAGAGGCGGTATGACCGCATACAGCCCTGACAGAGGCTTTCAGCGTGCTATCCACAGTATTGAAAACTCACCGTTCAGAACAAAGTTTGAACAGGACGCTACGGATATGAGGGGAAAGCTGTGTATCGGCTGTATCAGCGATACCGACCCTCAGCCCCTACTGGTGCGTTCAAAGCTCGGTATTTATTCGATATGCAGTGTCGGCATAATCAGAAACGCCGAACAGCTTTCAACCGAACTGCTCGAGAGCGGCTGTGCAAACTTTGAAACAATGAGCAGCGGCAGTATAAACTCCGGCTCGCTCATCGGTGCGCTTATCGCACAGAAGGACAATTTTACCGACGGTATAAGATATGCCCAGAGCAAGATTGACGGTACAATGTCCCTTATCATTCTTACAAAGGACGGAATTATCGCCGCAAGGGATCAGTACGGCAGACTTCCTATCATTGTAGGAAAAAGGAGCGACGGATACTGCGTATCACTTGAATCATTTGCATTCCAGAAGCTCGGCTACAGCACATATAAAGAGCTTCGTCCCGGCGAAATAGATATGATAACTGCGGACGGCTGTGAAGTGCTGAGCGACGGCGATGAAAGCAAAATGCATATATGCTCGTTCATGTGGACATATTACGGCTATCCGAATGCGGTATATGAGGGTGTGACCGTTGAAACGATGCGTACACGCAACGGCGAGATTATGGCGGAGAACGATATAAAGAACGGCAAGCTGCCCGACGTTGACTATGTATGCGGTATTCCGGATTCGGGCGTACCTCACGCAATAGGCTACGCAAACAAGAGCGGTATCCCGTTCGCACGTCCTTTTATCAAGTACACTCCCACATGGCCCAGAAGCTTTATGCCTACCAACCAGACAATGAGAAATCAGGTAGCTAAAATGAAGCTGATTCCGGTCCACGAGCTTATTGAGGGTAAAAAGCTGCTGTTCGTTGACGACAGCATAGTAAGAGGAACTCAGATGAGAGAAACAGTAGAGTTCCTTTATGAGAACGGTGCTAAGGAAGTACACATGCGCAGCGCCTGTCCTCCGATAATGTACGGTTGTAAGTATCTCAACTTCTCCCGCAGCACATCGGAGATGGAGCTGATTGCAAGACAGATAATTGATGAGGCCGAGGGTGCAGATGGTATCAGATTTATCGACGAGTACAGTGACACAAACACAGAGCGTGGAAAGAAACTGCGTGAAGAAATATGCCGCAGACTAAAGCTGACATCGCTTGAATTCCAGTCGCTTGACGGAACTGTACGGGCAATAGGCAAGCCACAGTGTGAGCTTTGCACTTATTGCTGGGACGGAAAGGAATGACTCCATTGACAAGCGGTTTGCATGAAGAATGCGGCGTGTTCGGTGTTTTCGCAAAAGAAAAGACCAACGTTGCCGCAACAACATATTACGGATTATTCGCATTACAGCACAGAGGACAGGAAAGCTGCGGCATCGTTGTAAATGATGACGGCGTTTTCAATTCCTACAAAGACACCGGTCTTGTGAACGATGTGTTCACTCCCGAGCGTCTTGACGGACTTGGACAGGGCAATATGGCGGTAGGTCATGTGCGTTACGGCACGACCGGAGCAAATGCACGTCTTAATGCCCAGCCTATTCTGGTAAATCATTATAAAGGAAGAATGGCTCTCGCCCATAACGGAAACCTTGTAAACACTTACGAGTTACGACACGAGCTTGAAAAACAAGGCTCTATCTTCCATACGACAAGCGACACAGAAGTTATAAGCTACCTTGTAACAAAGGAACGGCTTGAAGCACCCTCTATAGAAGAGGCGCTCAACCGTGCGATGAATAGGATAAACGGCGCATATTCGCTCGTTATAATGTCGCCTGCAAAGCTTATCGCCGCCCGTGACGAGAACGGCTTCAGACCGCTCTGCTACGGCATAACAAACGAGGGAACATATATAGTTGCCTCCGAAAGTTGCGCTCTTGACTCGGTCGGTGCTAAGTTCGTAAGAGATCTGCTCCCAGGCGAGATCGTTGTATTTGACGAGAGCGGAGTACGCTCTATAAAAGACCATTGCGGCAAGCGTCCGCATTCAATGTGCGTTTTTGAATATATCTACTTTGCACGTCCCGACTCGGTCATAGAGGGTGCATCCGTTCACGAGGCAAGACTTCGTGCAGGCGCATTCTTAGCGCTTGAGCATCCCGTGCAGGCGGATATAGTGATCGGCGTTCCCGATTCCGGTATAGATGCCGCCATAGGCTATTCTCACCAGTCGGGTATCCCCTACGGCATCGGCTTCATCAAGAACAAATACATCGGCAGGACCTTTATCTCTCCCGGTCAATCGTCAAGAGAAGACAAGGTGCGTATAAAGCTGAACGTTGTTGCCAGCGTCGTAAAAGGCAAACGTGTCGTTCTTATAGACGATTCTATAGTAAGAGGCACCACAAGCGGCAGGATTGTAAAATTACTGCGTGATGCGGGAGCCACCGAGGTTCATATGAGAGTATCCGCTCCCCCGTTCCTCAATCCCTGCTACTACGGTACCGACATAGATTCGAGAGAACACCTTATCGCTTGTCATCATTCGATAAAAGAGATCAGCGACATAATAGGCACAGATTCGCTCGGCTATCTGAGCGTGGAAAACGCAAAGAAGCTTGCGGTACACGCAAACGGCTGTGAATGCGGTTATTGCACCGCTTGTTTCAGCGGAGAATACCCCACGGATATTCCCACGGAAATGCACAAGGATAAATTCGACAGAAAAATCAGCGAAAGCAAAGAAAAAACCACCACATAAGGACATCAGTCCCCAAACGGAAGGAATTATTATTATGAAGAACAGTTTTTCAGAAAGCTATAAAGCAGCAGGCGTTGACGTTACCGCAGGCTACGAAGGTGTTCGTCTGATGAAAAAGGACGTTGAACGCACCAATATCCCCGGTGTGCTTACAGGCATAGGCGGATTCGGCGGTCTGTTCCAGCTTGATATTGCAGATATGAAAGAACCCGTACTCGTTTCGGGTACAGACGGTGTCGGCACAAAGCTCAAGCTCGCAATGCTGATGGATAAGCACGATACGATCGGTATAGATGCGGTCGCTATGTGCGTAAACGATATAATCTGCTGCGGTGCAAAGCCTCTTTATTTCCTTGACTATATTGCTATAGGCAAGAACGTACCCGAAAAGGTAGCCGCTATAGTAAAGGGTGTTGCTGACGGCTGTGTACAGTCAGGCTGTGCGCTTATAGGCGGCGAAACCGCTGAGCATCCCGGAATGATGCCCGAAGACGAATATGACATCGCAGGCTATTCAACCGGTGTCGTTGACAAGTCGAAGATAATCGACAACAGCACAGTAAAGGAAGGCGACATCATAATCGGCCTTGCTTCCACAGGCGTTCATTCAAACGGCTTCTCTCTTGTAAGAAAGGTGTTCAACATAAACAGCAAGGAAGTTCTCGATGAAGTCCTCCCCACAGGAAAAACTCTCGGTGAAACGCTCCTTACACCTACAAAGATATATGTAAAGCCCATTTTGGAGCTTATCTCAAAGAAGAACGTAAAGGCTATCTCGCATATCACAGGCGGCGGCTTCAACGAGAACGTTCCCCGTTCTATCCCCGACGGCTTC
>ERZ780111.219-NODE-219-length-17891-cov-5.59963_pt1 | contig 17891 bp, 12 predicted proteins | sample MGYA00433084_ERZ780111 | MGnify/ENA primary metagenome ERZ780111 (study PRJEB29588, sample SAMEA2144299) | human gut metagenome | biome: human gut; feature: human-associated habitat; material: faeces | place: Denmark | collected 2008/2010 ... | reverse complement strand
CTCCGCCGCCCAATCCGCTGTATGACAAGCCGGACCCAACAAAAGAGGACGTGATTGACGCCGAGTCTCGACCGACCAATCCAAAGCACTCCCCCAAGACGTGATTCTCTGACGCAACCGGCGAAAATTCTCCGCCCTGCTCATCAACTTGAGCACCTCCCGGAGCACCGCCCTGCTTATCAACCTGAGCACCGTTCTGCGCACCTCCCCACTTACCAACCATCACACTGCCCCGCTTACCGACCTGCACACCGACAGGCGTACCAACCGTCACACCACCCCGCAGATCACTCTGCACATTAGCCCTATCCCCATGAGCATCAGCGAGTTCGCTTATGACAGCGCTCTCCGTCACTACCCGAGCGGCCTTTCTGACAATCAGGCACTCCCCTGCCGTAATAAGTTCGTAGCCCGGCGCCTCGAAGATCTTACCGGAAAACGTCTTGCCGCTTTCAAGCAGACGCGCCACCGGTTCGAGAAGCCTGTCCCTGAAGCCATACGCTTCCAACAGCCTGTACAGCACATATTTATAATGCTTCAGATGACAAAGCCTTACCGCATTGACACGAAGCAGTTCATCCTTTCCGGCAGGCTCGCAGACACCATCACGCACAGAAAGGAAATAATCATCCGCAATCTCCTGCACCTCGGAAAACGCATTCATCTCCCGGGCAAAAGTCGTCAGGAACGACGGATTCAGACTCTCAAAAACAGGGAAGACAAGATGCCTTATACGATTCCTCTTATAGACAGTTTCCGCATTGGTCCTGTCATCATGATACTCCAGAGAGTTGGCAGCCACATATTCCTCAATCTGTTTACGACTGAAAGACAACATCGGCCTCAACAGACGCACACCTGACAATTCATCTCTGGTCACAGGAACTACGGATTCCACCTGCATACCGGTAATTCCGCGCATCCCTGTTCCACGTAAAAGATTCAAAATCAATGTCTCAGCATTGTCATTTGCGTTGTGCGCGACAGCCACTCCATAGTATCCATTTTCCCGGCACAACGACGCGAACCAGTCATATCTGAGTTCTCTCGCAGCCATTTCAATACTGACACTATGGGACGAAGCGTACTGTTCCGTATCGAAATCCGCCTTATGGTAACGCACACCGTTCCGCCCGCACCAGGCAGCCACAAGCGCCTCGTCCGAATCACTGTCCTCACCACGGAGATGAAAATTGCAGTGCGCCACAGCAAACCTCCTCCCTGCGGAACTGTTCAGGAACAATGAAGCAAGGCATATGGAATCAATGCCCCCGCTTACTGCAAGAAGGGCTGTTTCCTTTTCCGGAACCAGCCCCACTATCGTTCTGTCAAATGATTTCTGAATCATCATATTGCCTGTTACCTCGGTCTTGAAGCGATCGTATATGAGAAGCCGAATGCCAATGACTCCTTGAACTGTACCGCCTTACGTCCTTCAGGATATTTCTTCAATGTCTTCTCAGTCTTCACAAGCACCTTGTCGTCATAGATGAGGTTGGTGGTCACTGTCAATGAAAAATACTTGGCGATTTGCCAGTCAAACCTGTTATCCCAGTTCACACGGATATTCTGCGGCTTGTCGAGATAGTCAGAGAACAGCACCAACTGTGAAGTATATTTGAAATTGTCATTGATCTGAAGCTTTCCATCGATCTTTATCTGCGCACCGAACTCGAATCTTGCCGAACGATAAGCGTCACCGGAAGTCTTGGCAGCGACAAAGGCCTCGTAACGTGCTTTCTCGTCCCCTACCAGAGCAGCTGCATCAGCACTGGAAAGTTCATTCAGACTCTCGTATTTCTTCTTGAGTTCCATACTATAGGACTTCCTCAGGCTCTCATCCGTAACGACCACAAAACCTCCTGTAAGAGGAGCGACGTTGACAGTAAGCCATTTGGTAGGAACCCAGTCAATACCGAGCGCGATGTTGGTATAGGCAGGAGCGAAGAAACCGGACTTGAGCTTCCTGCTCTGCTTCCAGTCGGACTTGCCAGGCTCCCAATCGTCCGCAGCACCGGCCGGCTTGGAAGGCATAGGATAGTTGTAACTGTTCGAGAACTGCGACTTGAAGTTGAACTGAGCGGAATAGTTCAATGTCTGCAAAGCCTTGTAGCCGAACTTGCCCTCATAATACATACGGTCATCGCTCTTCTGTATGAACGGCTTGTCCTCAGAATACAGGAAACCGTAATCGAGCTGAAGTCGGTTATTGAAGAACAGGTCGTTCTTCTTGTAGTTAGCATTCGCGTCAATGAAAGACTTCAGGGTCACGTTGTTATAACCGCCGGCAGCCCAGTTCGTCAGACTTGTCTGTCCGAAATCCAGTTTCGTAAGAAGGGAATTCGTCCAATATCTCGGTTTAGGTGTCTTGACTACAGCTTCAGGAGCGCCCGCAATCGCCTTGGCAGCCTCTTCAGCAGCCTTTTGCGCATCGGTGACATCCTGTGCATATACAGATGTAAATGCCAATGCGGACAAGCACATCAAAAGGATTCTCTTCCTCATAAAATATTCACTAATAAGCGATTGCAAATACAACTCTCTCGTGTGAAGGCTTGCCGGAATAGATATCCGTGCCCTCTTCCTTACATACGACGCTATCTACAGGAATACATCTGATGGTAGCCTTGGTTTCATCCTTGATCTTCTGCTCAGTCTCGGCAGTACCGTCCCAGTGGCAGAGCAGGAACTTGCCCTGAGTGATCTTCTCCTTGAACTCCTCCCAGGAATCACATTTCTCGATACGAGAGTTTCTGAAATCCAACGCCTTCTGATAGATATTGTTCTGAATATCCACGAGCAGGTCCTCGATATACTTGTCAATGCCCTCCAACGAAACCGTCTTCTTTTCAAGTGTATCGCGGCGGTGTACCTCCACCGTATCATTCTGCAGGTCACGTGCACCGAGGGCAAGCCTTACAGGCACTCCCTTGAGTTCCCATTCAGCGAACTTGAAGCCCGGACGCAATGTGTCACGGTCATCGATCTTCACAGTATGCCCGGCAGCCTCGAGAGCCTTCTTGATTTCATTCATCTTGTCGAGAACGGCATTGTGCTCCTCCTCGCTTCTGTAGATAGGAACCATCACCACTTCAATCGGAGCCAGAGCCGGAGGGAGAACCAGACCGTTGTCATCGCCGTGAGCCATGATGAGCGCACCCATAAGACGGGTGGAAACGCCCCAGGATGTAGCCCATACATACTGCTGCTTGCCTTCCTTGTCGGTGTACTGCACATCGAACGACTTGGCGAAGTTCTGGCCGAGGAAATGTGAAGTACCTGACTGCAGAGCCTTTCCGTCCTGCATCATCGCCTCGATCGTGAGGGTATCCAATGCGCCGGCGAATCTCTCGTTAGGACTCTTGTGGCCTACAATGACCGGGAGAGCCAGATAGTTGCGGGCAAAGTCAGCATAGACATGGACCATCTTCACTGCCTCTTCCTGAGCCTCCTGTGATGTAGCGTGAGCCGTGTGGCCTTCCTGCCAGAGAAACTCTGCGGTACGGAGGAACAGACGGGTACGCATCTCCCATCTGACGACATTGGCCCACTGGTTGCACATGATAGGAAGATCCCTCCATGATTTGATCCAGTTCTTGTATGTACTCCAGATAATGGTCTCGGATGTCGGACGCACTATCAGTTCTTCTTCAAGTTTCGATGACGGATCCACTACCACGCCATTGCCTTCAGGGTCATTCATGAGCCTGTGATGTGTCACTACCGCACATTCCTTCGCAAAGCCTGCTACATGCTCAGCCTCACGGCTGAAGAAAGACTTGGGAATGAACAACGGGAAATAAGCATTGACTGCGCCTGTTTCCTTGAATTTCGAGTCCAGCACGTGCTGCATCTTTTCCCATATAGCATAGCCATAAGGCTTGATTACCATACATCCCCTTACAGGTGACTGCTCTGCAAGGTCCGCTTTAACTACCAGGTCGTTATACCACTGAGAGTAGTTGTCTGACCTTTTGGTTATCTGATCTGCCATCTTTTGTTAGTTTATTTTAATTTTTGGTTTCTTTATGCAATAACATTCATATATTTGCATTTAACATGCGAGCATCGGCGAGGTATGAATATTGCAGACATACCATCGCTGCAATGCAGCGCACAAAGATACAAATTATTTATATAACTAGGAGGTCCGATTATGAAAACAAACATCTTGGTTCTTTCCGGAGCATTCCTGGCATTGGCCAGTTGCGGTTCCGCATCGCAATACGCTTCAAGCCAGCAATATCAGGACGGATTCTACAGCAGACCTGCTAAAACCGAAACTAAAGCGGATGTTCTTGCGTCCCGCAACAAAGTAAACGAACTCGTAAAGGAGACGGAGAACTCGACATTGTTCCTCAAGGCAGGAGAAACAGACACGCTGTTCATTCCGGAAAACACTTCAGCCACATTGAAGTTCAACAAACAGGACAACAGCACCGTAGTCACTGTCACCAACACACCTGCATATTCACTGTACCCTGACGGATTCGCAGCAGGATATGCGGCAGGATGGTCATCATCATATTGGCCTGGAACATATTGGGGCTCATGGTATTACCGCCCTTATTGGTCCAGCTGGTACTGGGGCGCGGATCCTTGGTACTACTCAAGCATATGGTGGGACGACTGGTACTGGAGAGACCCGTGGTACAATCCATGGTACTGGGGAGGTCCAGGCTACTACAGCTGGGGCTACAGCTGGTACCACGACCCGTGGTATTACCATCACCATCATTATTACCATGACCACTGGTGCGGTCCTTGGTACGACCATGGCTTAGGACACGGAAGGGACAGTTACTACTATGGCAACAGAGGCCTGACCGAAAGCAGCAGAGGAAACGGAATGGGCGTCGCATCTTCCACAGTCAGAAGGAGTGCCGGCTCGTCATCATCAGTCAGGAGAGCCTCCGGCACAGCGACGACATCGACAAGAGGCAATGGCATGTCAATGACTTCTGTCAGAAGGGTTTCAGCGTCCGGAGTACGCACATCCAGCGGTTCGGCAAACAGCCAGGCTGTCCGCAGCTCATCTTCTAGCCAGGCGATCCGCACAAGTTCTTCCGCAGGACAGGCGGTAAGAAGTTCAGCTTCGGGCCAGACGATACGCAGCAGCTCAAGCCAGGCGGTACGCAGCGCGGCTTCCGGACAGTCCGTCCGCACGAGCACCTCAGGCAACACCGCTTACAGAACGGCCAGCACATCCGGAGTAAGGTCTGCCGGGACGTTTTCAAGTGCTTCCTCATCTAACAGGACAGCATCCGCACCTGCTTACAGAAGGGCTGCCACAAGCCATTCTTCCGGTCAGTCATCAGGCTCAAGCTACAGGAGTTCATCTTCTTACGGAAATTCCGGCAGCTCCTACAACTATGGCAGCGGAAATTCAGGCTCCTCATACAGAAGTTCGTCAAGCAGCTCCTCATACAGGAGTTCTTCCAGCAGTTCGTCATACCGCAGCTCGTCAAGCAGTTCATACAACAGCGGTTCCTCATACCGCAGTTCATCCAGCGGCTTCTCAGGCGGAGGATATTCCGGTGGAGCATCCCGTTCGAGCGGAAGTAGCGGCGGCAGCGTAAGAAGAAGATAATTTAGAAACCTGAAATAGATATGAAGATGAAAAAGATTATTCCGTTGACGCTGCTTGCGGCAGTCTCGGTCAATGCTGCGGCTCAGAACGTCCAGGACGCTCTGAGATTCAGCGAGAACAATTACTACGGCACAGCGCGCTCCATCTCCATGGGCAATGCGTTCACCGCACTGGGAGGAGATCTGGGTTCCATAAACCTCAACCCTGCCGGCTCGGCCGTGAACAGCTTTTCACAGGTCACGTTCACCCCGAACGTCAGCATCGTGTCCACCACGAGCGATTACAATGCAATGCCTTCACAGTCAACGGCATACGGCAGCACCCTAAACAACAGTTCAGCCAGGTTCACACTGCCTAATGTCGGTTTCACCCTCAATTTCGACACCAACGCCAGACGCGGGCTGAAAAGAGTGACATTCGGATTCATTGCCAATGCCACAGCAAACTACCTGGACGACATGGCGGCAGGCGGACGAAACACAGCCACATCCTATGCAGGTTCATTGGCTTCGATGATGACCGGCGTGAACTCCAGCCTCCTGAACGGGGAAAACGGATATTACGGCAATGCCAATGTTCCATGGAATCAGGTGACCGGCTGGCAGTCCGGAATGGTGTCCACCTATGGCTCTGCGAATGACAAGTACATAGGCGCGACAGAGAAACTCATTGACGACGGAAAAGGCGGACAGACCATTCAGCTCGCTGACGCCATCGACCAGCTTTACGGACGCAGGTCCCATGGCAACAAGTATGATCTGCTGTTCAATGTCGGCCTCAACATTTCTGACAGGGTTTATATCGGAGGAAACTTGGGCATCGTGTCCATGGACTATACCAGAAACGAGTACTTAAAGGAAATCGCAGTGGATCCTGACAAATTCGGCGTCGAATTCGACAATGGTTCCGGCGGCGTTTCCAAGACATATTTCAACAGCCTGAGATACAGATACTCTTACGACATGCAGGGCGGAGGCGTCTATGCCAAATTCGGTATAATCGCTGTCCCTATCGACGGGCTCCGCATAGGTGCGGCCATCCAGACTCCTACGGCAAACTGGATAACGGAACATTGGCAGCACGCCGGAGAAACCTGGTACCAGAGCAATGTGTTCGATGCCAATGCGACATCTCCTAAGGGTGAATACAAATACAAATTCGTATCACCGTTCAGAGCTAATTTCGGTGTAGCCTACACATTCGGCGGTTGGGGTCTTGTCAGTGCCGACTATGAGATCTGCGACTACAGCACGATGAAATTCAAGGAAACCGACACCAACGACAACACCGTTTTCGACAATGGCGTAAACCGTGACATAAAGAACTTCACCGGAGCAGCACATGCATTGAGACTCGGTGCTGAAGTCAAACCTGTTCCGCAGTTCGCTATAAGGGCAGGCTACAACTTCACTTCCTCGCCGGAGAGATATATTGACGACCTCACCGGCAAGAAGATGACTCCTAAGGCCTACAAGCACTCGCTTGCTGCCGGAGTGGGATATTCATCCAAAGGTTCATTCTTCTGCGACCTCGCTTTCAGATGGACAAAGAACCCTTACGAGTACGTATATCCTTATGACTCCTACATTGACGGTGAATTGTCTCCTGAAATCAGGAACAGAGCCAGGTTCTACGATGTAGTCGCCACCTTCGGATGGAGATTCTAAAATGATTCGGGGATTTATTTCAGCCTCTTGAGGTAAGAGATGGAATCCGGACCTTCATTGAACAACAGGTCCATGACGGACAAATCTGATATGAAGCCATACTTCAGGGAAAAGACCTGCCAGTATGGCTTTTTCAGTCCCAGACGCTCAAGTATGTCATTCTGCCGCTTCGGGTGGATTACGCCACGCAGGTCACGGCCATACACCGTACTTCCATGCGGCGTAAACTCCTCCGTGAAACGGATGTCCGCCTCTATACCAGTCTTCTTCAGGAAGAATCGGAGCAGGTCAATGTTCAGGTCGAAAAGGAATTCGTGTTGCCTGTCCAGAATGGCGAACAGATCGTCCTTGTAATAGTCAAACCACGGAGAAGATTCGTAGGCGGACACGATAGCCCGCTTCATCCTCATCAGCCACGGCTTGCTCCAGTCGATTCTTAGTTTCCTGACAGGAAGCGCATAAGTGCCGTTTTCATGCACAATCGGTACGGAAAGCGCCTCCACGCCGCTTGCAGCATATATCCGGCAACGGTTGCGGTAAGTCTGTTTCTGATAATTCTCACAGGCCTCTATATAGACAATTGCCGGCACATACGAATTTACCCCGTCAGATGACAGGGTAAACTCTTCAGCTATTGCCGCCATATAGGATACAGGCGGAAAGAAAGCCATGTCCAAAAGCATTGACATAACTAGTCGATATCGCCTTTCTCTCCGGATGTATTGGCTCTTACGATACCACGCTTGGAAGAACGGATGAAGTTCAATATGGTGGTCTTCTCCTCTGAATCAGGGAAACCGGCCTCAACCTTGGAGCAGCCGTCAGAGATATTGTATCCCTGGAAATAGATGGTATCGTAGATATCCTTGATATTTCTTACAGTCTCTGCCGAGAATCCTCTTCTGCGGAGTCCGACGATGTTCACACCGGCATAGCAGATAGGATCACGGCCACACATTGCGTAAGGAGGGATGTCCTTGTTGATCTTGGACATGCCGCCTACCATTGCGTGGCAGCCGACCTTAGTGAACTGATGCGCTTTCGCACCACCACCGATGATAGCCCAGTCATCGACCTCCGTTTCTCCGGCGATGCCGACGTAACTTACAAGGATACAGTGATTTCCGACATGACAGTCGTGAGCTATATGTACATAGGACATGATCAGAGTATTGCTGCCGACCTTGGTAATGCCCTTGCCGCTTGCCTTGGTTCCACGGTTGATGGTCACGCACTCACGTATAGTAACATTGTCACCGATCTCCACATAGGTAACCTCACCTTCGAACTTGAGGTCCTGAGGCACTGCGCCTACGACAGCTCCCGGATACACTTCGCAATTCTTGCCCATTTTCACATAAGGGAAAATGACTGCGTGAGGATGTATCTTGCAACCGTCGCCAATCTGTACATTCTCATCAATGAATGCGTAAGGTCCTACTTCTACATTGTCGCCGAGTACGGCCTTAGGACTTACTGTAGCCAATGGATGTATCTTATTCATAGTTTATTTGGTTTTATTCAGGAGGGCTCTCAGAGCCTTCGCAGCATTAGTATTTATCGTGTGTCCAGGTTTGAAAGCGGTGATTTCAGCATTGAGATAACCGCCTGCAAGCCTCATGTCTCCTATCATGTCCAGAAGTTTGTGACGGCCGCATTCGTTCGGGAAATGCAGTTTCAGATTGCTCAGATAGCCTTCCGGTGTAACGCCAAGCTTAGGCTGGTTGAACAGGTCCGCCATACGTCCCACCTGCTCGTCAGTAACCGGATGCTCCACAATCACGATGGCATTGTCCACATCACCTCCCTTCACCAGGTTGTTCGCCAGAAGGAACTCGACCTCATGGAAGAACACGAAAGTGCGGCAAGGGCCGATTTCAGATGCATAATCCTTGGACAAGTCCCATGCGGCAGACTGCACGCCGAGCACTCTGGAATTGAAATCCACCGTAATATCGTAGGAAGGAGCGGCAGCAGGTTTGATTTTCACCCAGGAACCTGTCTTCTCGTCCTTGATTTCTATTTCATCAGGAATGTCAATGAACTGTCTATCAGCATCCTGCTCGACCAGACCGGCCTCAGAAAAGGCCTTTACATACGGCTGGGCGCTGCCGTCCAGAATAGGAACCTCGACATTGTTCAGCTCGACTACGGCATTGTCAATGCCCATTCCGGTCAATGCCGACATCAGATGCTCTATCGTGGAAACTGAAGCTTCCCCTTCAGATATGGTAGTACTCCTCGCTGTGTTGGATACGTTCTCGGCCAATGCCCTGACTACGGCTCCCTCTCCAAGGTCTGTTCTTCTGAAAACAATTCCCGTATTCTCCGGAGCGGGATTTACCGTCATCTCAGCAATTCTTCCAGTATGAAGACCTTTTCCCTGGAAACTGCAGGAGGCTTTAAGTGTTTTTTGCTTCATCAAATTATCTTTTAATCACGCAAATATACTAATTATTCTTTTCCCTGCTGACGGAATATAGCATAACTGCGCATATAGTTCTTTATAGGAATGGCAGGTGAACCCAAGAGCACCTGACCTGATTTCTTCACATTGCCGATGACGCCGGCCTGAGCCGCAATAGTCGTATTGTCAGCTATTTCAATGTGTCCTGCGATACCTACCTGGCCGGCCAGAATACAGATCTTGCCGATTTTTGAACCGGCGATGCCGCACTGCGCCGCCATAACGGTATTGTCACCGATTACGACGTTGTGCGCAATCTGGCAGAGGTTGTCGATTTTCACGCCGTTGCCGATGATGGTGGACTCCATCTCGGACTTGTCAATGGTGGTACCGGCTCCGATCTCCACATTGTTGCCGATAATCACATTGCCGATGTGCTCGATCTTCTCCCAGGTGCCGTCAGGCTGAGGCGCATTTCCGAATCCGTCCGAGCCGATCACAGCGTTTGAATGGATGATGACATTGTCACCGATGACCATTCCCGGATAGATGCTTACGCCAGGGTAAATGATGCAGTGTGAACCGATTACGGTATTGTCACCGATATATACGTTTTCATATATCTTGGTATAGTCTCCGATGACAGCGTGATGTCCCACGTAGGAATGGCTGCCGAGATATACCTTCTTGCCGAACTTGGTGGTGAGGAACCAGGATGAGCGGAAGCCCCTGTGTCTGCGGTCCTTACGCTTCTGGGTAGCCACATACTTGAGAAGTTCCGCAACTGCCGTGTACGCATCAGCAACACGGATCATGGTGCAGCTGACTTTTTCCTTAGGCTCGAATGTGGAATTCACAAGCAGGATGCTGGCCTTGCAGGTATATACATAATGTTCATACTTAGGATTTGCATAGAAGCAAAATTGACCTGATTTTCCGTGCTCTATCTTGGCGAATGAAGTCACCTTCACTTCCGGGTCCCCGTCCACGGTTCCCCTCAAAACTTTGGCCAGCTGTTTGGCTGAAAATTCCATATTCTCAAACTATTTTATTCAACGTATTTCACATACCAAATCCGGTACGACGCAACATCTGCTTTGCAAAGTAAACACATTTACATTACTTTAGCAAGAAAATCGCGTTGTTCATATTTTTTAAGGAAATTCGGTTATTATGGAAATTTTGATTACCTTTGCAAAGTGAGATGAGATAGGGGACGGATGCGTCTCCTATCTTTTTTTAAGAAAGCTTAGAATAATATGATAAGTAAAGAGCTGATTTACAAAGAGATGACTAAGACAGTGGAAGCGCGTGGATGTTTCATTACCGATGTTTCCATCAGCAGGGACAATGACATTGTCATAGCCATTGAATCGGAAAACGGCACTGTGGAAATGGATGACTGCATCGCGGTAAATGACAGTTTTCTCTCGATTTTCGACCAGGAAAAGGAAGACTATTCACTTACTGTGACTTCTGCAGGGCTTGACCAGCCGTTCAAGATTCTCAAGCAGTACATCAAGGCTGTCGGTTCCAAAGTCGAGACATTGACAAGAGACGGAAAGAAACTTGTCGGAACACTGGAAAGCGCTGACGAGAAAGGCTTTACGCTTGCCTACGAGGTAAAGGAGGCTGTCCCTGGAAAGAAAAAGAAGGAGCTTGTCAGACACGTGGACACTTTCGCTTACGAGGACGTGAACAGCGTCACTCCGCACATTGAATTCGAATAGAAAAAAATATAAAAAACAATAACTGTTATGGAAGAAGAAAAGCTCGACCTCAAGGCAGCCTTCGCGCTGTTCAAGGACGAAAAACACATTGACCGCCCGGTGATGATGGGTGTACTGAAGGATGTGTTCATGACCCAGTTGGCAAAGACTTTCGGCTCTGCTGACAATTTCGACGTCATCATCAATGTAGATAAGGGAGACTGTGAGATCTACCAGAATCTCGAAGTGGTGGAGAACGTGGAGAATCCCAACACTCAGATTGCACTTGCTGAAGTGAACAGGAACGGAGACGACTACGAACTCGGCGAGACCTTCACCAGAAAAGTGGAGCTCAAGGATTTCGGAAGACGAGGCATCCTCAATATCAGACAGAACCTTCAGGGAAGGATCATGGACATAGAGAAGGCCAACCTCTATAACAAGTACACTGACAAGATCGGTGAGATTTTCACCGGAGAGATTTACCAGACATGGGCAAAAGAGGTGCTTATCCTCGATGAGGACGGAAATGAACTCAGACTGCCTAAGTCAGAGCAGATTCCGGGTGAGCATTTCAAGAAGAACGACACTGTACGCGCCATCATCAAGAGCGTGGAGATGAAGAACAACACGACTCCTTACATTGTCCTTTCCAGAACCTCAAACGAATTCCTCAAGAAGCTTTTCGAGCAGGAAGTTCCGGAAATCTATGACGGACTCATCACCATAAAGAAGGTAGTCCGCATACCTGGCGAAAGGGCCAAGGTCGCTGTGGAGTCCTATGATGACAGAATCGATCCTATCGGAGCCTGCATCGGTGTCAAGGGTGCACGTATCATCGGTATCGTAAGGGAATTGAGAAACGAGAACATCGACGTTCTCCAGTGGACCAACAATACCCAGCTCCTCATCCAGAGGGCATTGAACCCGGCGAAGATTTCATCTATCGACATGGGTACGGACGAGAACGACAAGATCAAGGTATTCATGCTTCCTGACGAGGTGAAGAAGGGTATCGGTAAGGGCGGATGCAACATCAAGCTTGCAGGAATGCTTGTTGACCGCGAAATCGAGGTATGGCGTGAGGTGCCTAAGGAAGACGAGGCTGAGGATGATGAGGACGTACTCCTCACTGAGTTCAGCAACGAAATCGATCCATGGGTCATCGAGAGGCTGCAGTCCATCGGATGTGATACGGCCAAGAGCGTACTGGCTCTGGATCCTGAGGACATCGCCAAGCGCGCTGACCTGGAAGACGAGACCGTGGAGGATGTGATGAACATTCTGCGCGCTGAATTTGAAGAAGAATAGTTAAATAAAAGGGGTTTATATGGCAGAAATCAGACTAAACAAACTGACAAGAGAATTCAATGTGGGACTTCAGACATTGGTGGATTTCCTGAAAGCGAAAGGCGCCGATGTCGAGATGAATCCGAATGCCAAGGTGTCGGACGAGTTCATTCCTGAACTTCAGAAGGCCTTCGGCGGGGATGCCAAGGCGAAGGACGAGTCAGAGCGTGTTCAGATTAAGATAAAGGAAATCATTGAAAAGGGTTCCAAGAAGAAAGAGGACGAGGAAGAAGAGGCTGCAGGTGGAAGCACCGTCATCATCAGAGGAACATCAGGAAGTGGTTTCACGAAGGAGGAACCTGTACAGAAGCCTGTAGAGGAAGCTCCGAAGGAGGTAAAACCGGCGGTGGAAGAGACGTCTGCACCTGAAGTCCAGGAAGCGCCGAAAGTACAGACAGCTCCGGAAGTTGTCGTAGAGACCAAGCCTACAGAGGTTCCTCAGCAGACGGAAGAAGTTCATGCCGAGCCGGTTGTGGAGGCCAAGCCAGACGCTGAAGTGAAACCTTCAGAGGAAGCTACTCCTCAGCACAGCGAGCCTGTAGAAGTAAAATCGAATGAAGAAGTCGAACTGCCAAAAGCTGCAGAGCCTACCGACCAAACCCCTTCGGAACAGGCTCATGCGAACCAGCTCAAGAAGGCTGACATCAAGAAAGGCGACAAGACTCAGAATCAGAAAGAGTTCAATCCTAAGGTGGACAAGGCCAAGCTCAAGGCCGAGCACAAACTCCAGAAGGCCGCTTCCAGCAATGATGAGGATGAGCCTGTTTCTACCGGAGGCCTGAAGATTGTGGGCAAAGTGGACCTGTCCAAATTCGAAGCTCCCAAGAAGAGCAAGAACAAGAGGGAGCGCATTGCCAAAGGCGGAAGCGAGAGAGTCGATGTGAACAAGATTGACGGCAACGACAAAAAGGACGGCAACAAGAAAAACCGTCAGGGCAATGCCGGTGGTCAGAACAACGGTCAGAACAATGGCAAGAAGGATTTCCGTCAGGGCGGCAACAACCAGCCCGGACAGGGAAAACGCCGCAGAGACCGTGGCAATGACAGGTTCAAGCCTGCTATGACAGAAGCCGAGCAGGAGGAGATGCAGAAGGAAATCCAGAAGCAGGTGAAAGAGACCTACGCAAGGATGAACGACAGCAAGTCCAAGAACAACTTCGGTGCAAAACACAGAAAGGAGAAGAGGGAGCTCGCATCCCAGAAACTTCAGGAGGAGATGGCTCAGGAGGCTGCTGAGAAGAAGGTTCTCAAGGTAACTGAGTTCGTTACTGTCAATGACCTCGCAACCCTCATGAACAATACTCCTGTAAACAAAGTCATCGAGGCATGCTTCAGTCTCGGTCTCATGGTGTCAATCAACCAGAGACTTGACGCAGAGGCACTTGTGCTTGTCGCAGAAGAGTTCGGATACAAGGTGGAATTCGTCACTGCAGACCTTCAGAATGAGATCAATCAGGAGAATGACGAGCCGGAGAACGAGGCGGACCTCGTGACAAGACCTCCGATCATCACCGTGATGGGACACGTCGACCACGGTAAGACATCTCTCCTCGACTATATCAGACAGACCAATGTAATCGCAGGCGAGGCCGGAGGTATCACACAGCACATCGGTGCATACAACGTGGTACTCCCCGACGGACGCAGGATTACCTTCCTCGACACTCCTGGTCACGAGGCCTTTACAGCCATGCGTGCCCGTGGCGCTCTGCTCACCGACCGAGGCCGCGGTGATGCCTCAGACAGTCGAGGCCATCAACCACGCACAGGCGGCAGGCGTTCCTATGGTGTTCGCCATCAACAAGATAGACAAACCGGGCGCTCAGCCGGAGAGAATCCGCCAGCAGCTCGCTCAGATGAACATTCTCGTAGAAGATTGGGGTGGAAAATACCAGTGCCAGGAGATTTCGGCCAAGAAGGGTCTAAATGTGGATAAACTCCTCGAGAAAGTCCTTCTCGAAACCGACCTCATGGACCTCAAGGCGAACCCTAAGAAACTTGGCGTCGGTACAGTCATCGAGTCGTCTCTGGACAAGGGCCGCGGATACTTGGCGACAATTCTTGTGCAGGACGGAACAGTCCACACCGGCGACATGATGCTCAGCGGATGCTACTACGGACGTGTAAAGGCCATGTTCAATGAGCGTGGACAGAAGGTAGAGACAGCCGGTCCTTCAACTCCTGTTTCCATTCTCGGTCTAAACGGAGCTCCGAGCGCCGGTGACAAGTTCAATATCATGAACGACGAGAAGGAGGCCAAGGCCATCGCCAACAAGCGCGAGCAGCTTATCCGAATCCAGGGCATCAAGACCCAGAAGCATATGACTCTCGAGGAAATCGGTCGCCGTATCGCCATCGGAAACTTCAAGGAACTCAATATCATCGTCAAGGGTGACGTGGACGGTTCAGTGGAGGCACTCTCAGATTCATTGATCAAACTCTCTACCGAAGAGGTTCGTGTCAATGTCATCCACAAGTCAGTGGGTGCAATCTCCGAGTCCGATGTCATGCTGGCCACTGCATCCGATGCGATCATCATCGGTTTCCAGGTACGTCCTTCTGCTGATGCAAGAAACCTCGCAGAGAAAGAGGGTATCGAAATCCGTCTCTACTCCATCATCTACGATGCCATCAATGAGGTTACTGACGGTATCGAGGGTATGCTTGAGCCTGAGAAGAAGGAGGAAGTTACTGCAACTGCAGAGGTTAAGCAGACTTTCCACATTTCCAAGGTCGGAACGATTGCCGGTTGTCTTGTCAAGGACGGCAAGATGACTGCCAAGAGCAAGGTACGTCTTATCCGTGACGGCATCGTGGTCTATACCGGTGAGCTTTCATCTCTCAAGCGCGGCAAGGATGACGCAAAAGAGGTCTTGACCGGAATGGAATGCGGTATCGGTATCGACAAGTACAATGATATCAAGCCTGGCGATGTCATCGAGGCATTCCAGATTGTCGAGATCAAGAGGACGCTGTAAAGCTTTCGCGCATAATTTGAAAAACACCTGGTGCAGGAAATCGCATCAGGTGTTTTTTTATCAAACAAAGATTGCCGGTGCCCCGTCATATTGACGGCATCCCAGTCATCGGTCTGTCCCAGATACCTTTACGACTTTCTTCAACTGGCAGTCTGACGCGTCCTTTGATGCCATGAATACATATTTTCCGGGATCGGTTTCCCAGCTGGACGTTTTCTCGTTATATGAAGCGAGACTGCTTTCAGCAATATGGATCGTCACAGTACAGCTCTCACCAGGAGCGAGTTCTTTGGTTTTGGCAAAGCCTTTCAGTTCTCTCTCCGGCTTGTCAAGTTCACCCTTCGGAGCCCTCACATAAAGCTGTACGACGTCTTTTCCATTGACCTTTCCGGTATTTGTGACTGTCACCTGTACGTCCCAGCCGTCTCCGGCAGACTCGACCTTCATATCCTTGAAATCAAATGTGGTATAGCTAAGTCCGAATCCGAAAGGATAGGCCACCGCTTTAGGTGCAAATGTATTGAAATACCTGTAGCCCACATAGATGCCTTCCTCATACTCGGTAAAGTCAATGTTCCTGACGGTGTGCAACGGAAGTTTCCTGTCGGTCAGCGTACGATAGTATGAATAGTTGAACGGCTTGTCGGCAAAGACCTGAGGGAAATTCTTTGCAGTCGGCTCCAGCGCATACTCCGTAGAAATTGTAGCAGGAAGATGTCCGCTCGGATTTACCTCGCCGCTCAGGACGGATGCCACGGTATTGCCGCCTTCCTGTCCAGGCTGCCAGCACAATACGACTGCATCCACATTGTCCTGCCATGACGCCATTTCCACAAGTCCGCCTACATTGAGAATGACCGTCACTTTCTTGCCCTCCGCATGGAACGCTTCGGAGGCTTTGGAAATCAATTCCTTCTCCCTGTCAGAAAGGAGATAGCTGTGATAGTAGTCCCGGTCCTTTCCTTCACCGAAGACACGGCCGATCGTAATCACGGCGTCATCTGCATTGGCGGCAGACTTGACAATGAGGTCTTCAGGAACTACCTCGATTGCCCTTTCCCTGTCAACGAACCACTTTTTGCCCTCGTTAATCGTCTTGCATCTCAACGCTTCAGCCTTCATATAATCCTGGTAGAAGGCATCCAGTTCAGGCTCAAGACGGAAACCGGCATTGGAAAGTCCGCTCATGAGGTCCACCACATAAGGCCTGTTCACGTCGCCGGAACCGGTACCGCCTGCGATGAAATCATAAGATGTTATGCCGAAGAGAGCTATTTCATTGTCCTTGGACATCGGCAGTGCTGCGGAATTGTTTTTCAAGAGCACAACTCCCTCATCAGCAACCTTTTTGCACACTTTTGCGTGGGCTTTGAGATCTGGCGCCTCGGACGGTTCATAACCCTTGAACTTCGGAGTGTTGATGACCAGTTTGAGGATTCTGGTCACTGTCCTGTCCACGTCTTCCATACTCAGGCTGCCGTCCTTGATGGCGTTCAGGAGATTGATATAGCGCGAGTCACGTCCCGGCTGTATCATCTCGTTTCCGGCACGGACTATGGCAGCATCATCGTAACCGCCGTTCCAGTCGGTCATCACCGCACCTTCAAAGCCCCATTCACCACGAAGCATATCGGTCAGGAGCCTCTTGCTCTCGGCTGCATGTTCCCCGTTGATGAAGTTGTATGATGTCATGATGGTCCACGGCTGCGATTCGCGGACAGCTATCTCGAAGTTCTTGAGATAGATTTCCCTTAGCGCACGCTCGGACACGATGGCATTGTTGGCCAGACGGTTAAGTTCCTGATTATTGACAGCAAAATGCTTCAGCGAGGTTCCCACTCCGTTGGACTCGATTCCGTTGATCATTGCCGCCGCCATTTTGCCCGACAGCAGCGGGTCTTCGGAATAGTACTCGAAATTCCTTCCGCAGAGCGGATTCCTATGTATGTTGGCGCCTGGGGCAAGCAGAATGTCCACTCCATATTCGAGGACTTCATTGCCCATATTCCTTCCGGCTTCCTCGACGAGCTCCGGATTCCATGTGGAAGAAAGCATTGTGGCAATCGGATAACCGGTACAGTAGAATGTCCGGGTATCGCCTTTTCGTTTTGGTGCAATGCGAAGGCCGGCAGGACCGTCAGCAAGGACTACTGTAGGAATGCCGAGTCGTGTAATGCCGTTGATCACGCC
>ERZ780111.205-NODE-205-length-18391-cov-5.96433_pt1 | contig 18391 bp, 9 predicted proteins | sample MGYA00433084_ERZ780111 | MGnify/ENA primary metagenome ERZ780111 (study PRJEB29588, sample SAMEA2144299) | human gut metagenome | biome: human gut; feature: human-associated habitat; material: faeces | place: Denmark | collected 2008/2010 ... | reverse complement strand
CCAGAGATGATTTGAAGGATACTTCGGAGCCGAGAATGTAACCGCTCCGGAATTGTTGCATTTCGTAATCTTCGCGGAACTGTTGTTGAAGCCCACGACACCGGCCACGATTACACCCTGATCCACATTGGCAGAGCTGATGGTAAAGGAAACCGGTGCGAAATTGCCACAGGAGAGAACTTCGCCACCTTTGACATATCCTGTCACACCGCAGACAGACATGTAATTGCCCGTCTTGTGGTCGTCAAGCTGGACAGTGATTACTCCGTGGTTGTCACAGTTGTTGAGACTTGACCCGATCAGTGAGCCTACGACTCCGGCATAACCGCCGAATATGCCGTCCTGAGCACTTTCTGCTACACAAGAGGAGGCTTTGAGCGTCAATGTACCATAATTGGTACAGTTCTCAAGCGTTGAAGCCCCGGCAAGACCAATCAGGTTGCCGGCATTGACCAGCGGGGTATTTCCCGCACCTTCCGCCATCTTCACATTGACACGGTTGGTCACATTCGTCACGGTAGCTGATGCAGAGGATGATGCGAGTACGCCGAAGGCCACCGCATCAGCCAGGATAGTGGCATTTCCTTCCAGAGTGACGTTCTTCACGATTCCACTGAGGCTCCCGAACATAGGCACATCAGTATTGATGCCGGAGATCTTGTGATTCTGTCCGTCAAATGTGCCGGAGAAAGATTCCGCTGAAGCGTAGGACACGCCTGTAAGGTCGATATCGGCGTCAAGTTTGTATTGATCGGAAGCATTGGCATCCTTTGCACCGGCAAGGAAATCCTTGAACTGCTGTGCTGTAGAGATGGTCTTCTCCTGAGGAGCGACAACCGGGCTGTCGAGTTTGTCAAGCCATTTGAAAAGGGCGTCCGGCCAGTCCGGCCAGCTTCCGGTTGCGTGGGAGTTGTCGTTATAGACATGCACCTCATAGTTAGGATGATTTATGGCACGGAGAGCATCCCCCATAGCCTTGCCGTTGTATTCCTGAGGAACTGTAGAGTCTCCCGTACTGTAGGAAACATAGGTAGGAGGCGTATCCAGGGACACGTGCTTTTCGTTGCAATATTTGTCGATCTCCTCTTGTGAAGGATTACTGCCGAGCCAGTAGAGCAATGTACCTTCGTGGGTCTTGCCCGGTGTAAGTGTCACGACAGGGTAGATGAGTATCTGGAAATCAACGTCTGCATGTCGGGTCTGGCCGATGTATCCTGCGAGATGTCCACCAGCGGAGTTGCCGAGAAGACCGACCTTCTCATATCCTCCCCACAAAGCCTTGTTCTTCAAGGCCAGGTCGAGCGCCGCATTGGCATCCTCGAGAGAACGGTCCCTGAGCAGGCCCTTGTTCGGAAGGGTAAAGTAGTCCACGATAAGGGTGACGTCAGAGCCGCGGAAGTCCTCGATCACGCTGGCGATACCGCCCGCATGATGTACAGCATAGCCGCCTCCAGGATAGAGAATCACGCACTTGCTGTTTTTCTTGTTGGCATAATATACTTCCAGATAGCCCTGCTCGGACGTCTTCACTGTCACGCGACCGTCTTCATCCACCTCATATTCAGAACCGAGTCGGCCGGCAGCAAGAACCTGTCCTGCTGCAACGGTGTTGGACTTGGATGTGGATTTCTCGAACACGACATCATTGGCATCGATGGTCTTGAATGAGAATCCGTTCCCGAATGTCTGAGGTATGACAGGAATGTAGTAAGTACCGCCCTGGGTGGTATTTATGGTGATTTTGTCAGAAGGCTTCAGACTTTTCAGAGACCATTTGCCATCTGCGTCAAAAGTGAGGCTGAGGGACTCCGCGCAAACACCAGTTCCGGTAAACTCCACTTTCCTGGCCTTTGCAAGTTCAAACTCGATGAAGCCGAGTACATGATGATAGCGGAGTTCCGTATCAGGAGTCATACTTACCAGAATGTCTGATGAGGCGAAACTTCCGTCGAAACCGCTTCCCATCGGGAAAGTCATCTGTTTCTCACCGGAATTGAAGACTACGGCATCAACCACAGATTTTGGGCCGGCGATGGAATAATACGGGCCGGCACCCAGATTCTTTGTAGCGAACTCGAAGTCATTGCATTGAGCGTCAATGGTAAAAGAGTCGCTTGCTCCGGAGGCATCGAAAACCTTCACGACATCTCCCTTGCTCCAGGAGACAGTGGCAACTCCGTCATAGACAGTTTTCGTCTCTTCCAACGAGCACTTGAAGACAAGGGCTTCGGAATCAGGCCTGCCGTTTTCAACAGGCTCGATTTCCCGGCTGCAGGAGAAAGCGCCCAGCAGCAATGCCGCAGCGCTCAGGATATTTGTTATACGTTTGTTCATTTCTATCTTATTGATATTTGACAGAATGGCTTACCAGTTGATTTCTCCTCTGGAGACTCCGTCTATGTTGTTGCCTCTGACCACAGTAAAATCATCTACGAGAATGATACCTTCCTTGGTCGTGCGGAGTTCTACCGCATCACCAGGCTTGAGTGTCGTCTTGAATGTATGCACGTGTCCCGTGAAGTCACATTTGTATTCTGACTCTGAAGCACCCGGAGTGTACGGAAGCAAAGCCTCGGATGAGACTGCTCCTATGGTCTCCCATTTCTTGCTTTCCGCACGCCATACATTGACCTGAAGCGTGCCGGAGAAATTGTCCTGAGGACGGACACGGGCTACTGCAGAGAATGAAATCGTACATTCCGAACCGGCCGCATCAACTCTGCCGGAAGGAATCACCGGAGTGCAGACTATTGTCGAACCATTGTCGGCACCGTCCAGGCCGACCATTCCCATGAACGGACGTGCCCAGCGGCCGAAAATCCAGCCTGCGACATCACCGGTAATCGCATTGACAGAGCCTTTGGCACGACCTATCAGATAACCGCCTGTATTATTGCCTGAAGTACCGTCCACATGCTTGCCGTCTGACGTGAGATTCCAAGTATTGGTCTGGTGCTGGCCTTCTCCGTGAGGATAGAAGGCAAAACCGATGGACTTGTCGCGATTAGGATGATTCCATGGAATCCAACATCCGCCAAGAGCCTTACCTGCAATGCTGCCGGCAGGAACAGCGCCCGGCGCCCAGGCCTTGTAGTCTGACTGCACGCAGAAGTCATTGAAACCGGTATAGAACACGGTCCTCTCATCCAGAGCCCTCTCATTGTCAGTAGCCATAGCGACAGGCTGCGACCATTCAGATGTGCCGAATGAATTTGTCAATGTCACGTTAGCCTTGCCCAACCCATTCTTCATGGATATCGAATTGAGCGTCCTTATGCGCACGTAGTAAGTGGTAGCAGGATAAAGACCTCCGATGGACACTCTGGTAGGAGTAAGGTAATTGACACACTTGAGTCCGTCCTGAAGCTGTGACGTATGGCCGAAGTATGAGCTGTTGCCGAAACATGGATTTATCATCTTCTGTCCGTCATAAGGCACGAAGTCATAAACCGGCTTGGTGCAGGTCTCGTCCTCGAAAATCTGAACCTGGTATGCCTGGTCATAACCTGTAATTCCGTTTCTGCAAACTGCATCCCAGTCAATGCAGAGGAATGTGGTACCCGTGCTGACATCACTCTTGCGCAAGCCCTTGGTCTTCAGGTCAACGGTTGAAGAAGCAGATGAATATGCATTGTAAGCCTCAACTTTAATACGGCATTCTGTGCCTTGCGGAAGCCCCTTGACCGTGAAGCTGCATTCATTGACATCACCGGCAAGTACGTCATTGACATAAACCTTGTAGCCGTCGGCACTTTCGATGGCATCCCATGAAAGATGCGCATCAGTGAAGGCAGCGACAGCATTTTTCAGAACCGGTGCTGTGACTTTCGGACTGAACACATTGCCCAACAGGACGACTTCACCAGGATTTACAGTCAGCGGAGAACTGAAGGTGTTGCTGAAAGCCGCGCCGCCCTTGAAGGTAATGTCCACCACGAATCCTTGCTCATATACGCCCGGAAGGATCTCAACGCTATAGATGGCGTTCGAGAACACATCCCCCTCCTGCGGAGTGATACTGATGCTCTCAGCTTCCCCGCCGGCAGTGACATCCCTACTGTAAACATCTACCGTCGCAGTCCCTGCAATTGTTTTTTTGTCAATGCTGGTGAGCTTGAGGGATTCGACATCCTCTGCAAGCATATTGAAATTAAGATAGGATGCAACAGGACTGAAGACGAGTGAGGTCTCAAGAGCCTGAGCGAAAGCCACTTGTGGAACCGCAGGCAATTCAGCGCCGTCAGCAATCAGGTATGCTTTCTGCTCAGCAGGAACAGTGCGGGTAGCCTTGCCTTCTGAGAAAGCATCGAACGCTGTTGACGGATAAAGGGCATAATACATGTCACACGGGTCATAGGACTGGCCGGTGAGTTCTGCTCTCAGGCCCTCCACAGAACCTGGCTTGAAAACATTGGCTTCGTGGGATGCGACATTGTCATAGACAAGCACATCACCGTTCCATACGGAAGAACGCGAAGCCCCGAGTCTCGCCTGAAAGGTGGTTTCAACAAGAACCGTGTCCACCTTTTTGTCTCCTTTCTCAGGCCTTGCGTTCGGTGTAGGGGCTGAAACCTCTCTTTCACAAGCAAATATTGAAATGGTTGCCAGCATCAAAGCTGACAGTTTGACAATATTATTCATAGAATATCTTTATTTCGTATTTGTTTTCATTTTCCTGGGAATATTTCCAGGTGTTGCGGCATCCGCAAGAATCACCCGTCTCAATGAGGGAGCCTGAAGCGAAATTGTCTGTCTGTACAGGACCGGATTTGGTTTCAGCAATCTTCCAGGTAGGACCGGCAGTCTTCGCCTCTGACGGGAATCCGGTCTTGGTAGATGGCCAACCGTCACCCCAGACGATTTCATCCATTGACATGCAGCGGCCGTTGTACTTGTTGCCAGCCCAGTAATTATGGTAGCACATCCAGTCCTTGCCTTTGTCATCAGTGACGATTCCGGCATTGTGTCCGGTACCGGCGAAATAACCTGAAGCAGGACCGCTTAGAATCGTATTGGCCTCGCTGTCGAAAGCGGAGTTTCTGGTGGACATGAGATTGCCGTCCTTGCCCTCATACGGGCCGAGCACATTCTTCGAGCGGCCTACGACTACATGGTAGGTACTGTTCGCACCCTCGCAGCAGGAGCCTTTCGAGCCGAAACAGTAGTAATAGCCGTTCTTGTAGTGGACATAGGTACCTTCCAGGTCATAGGCAATGAAGACCTTCTCCGCACCGGGCGCGATTGCAAGACCGTCAGAGGTAAGCTGGATCGCCCATATTCCGGAGTCGCTTCCGAAACTTCCCCAGAAAAGGTAATAGTCGCCGGTGACTTCGTCGCGGATGACATCCGGGTCAATGGAGTTCGAAACGTGCTGGGACGCATAGTCCACGAGTTTGCCGTTCGAATCGGCCAACGGATTGATATCCTTGACATTGGTCCAAGTGAACGGGCCTGTCGGACTGTTGGAGACAGCTACGCCGCAGGCACTCCTTTTAGGATCGTCCCAATGTCCTTCGGCATAGTAGAGGCAGTAGCGCCCGTCTATATATTCAAGATCCGGCGCCCAGATTCTGGTGTCAGGGACCCACTGTGGTCTTTCCATTCCGCCGAATGCATTTCCTACGAGTTCCCAGTTCACCATATCCTTGGAACGGTAAACAGGCAGGTAAACCACGTCGGAAGTGCCGCTCACGCCGTTCTGGGTGCTGTAGGCATAGAAATATCCGGTCCTCTCCCTGTCATCGAAAACTGACGGGTCTGGAGCATTGTTTCTGATCACCGGGTTCATGTACGTCGTGGTCATGAAGCCGTCCGCGCCGGTGTCCGGTTTTATAGGACGTTCATCGATGATTTTCTCATGGCATGATGACAGTGACGCAAGCGCGGCGACTGTCGCTATTGTATATAATATTCTGTTCATTGTATTGACATTATATGATTAGTCTCTCCAACCTTCGTTCTGGACCAGGCTCGGATTCATCTCACGCTCCTTTGCCGGAATCGGCCAGGTCTGGACGTAATCCCCGAGGGAGTACCAAGTATAGGTCTTTGTACCCCAGATCTGCATAAGTCCGTTGGTGTTCATCTCTCCGTTCTGGCCGGATGAATGGTCACGGAACTTCTTGTCCAGCCATGTTCCCCAACGGAGTTCATTGTAATACATGCTGTCCTCTCCGGCGAGTTCCCAGTAGAACTCGTTGCGGATACGCTCACGCATGTCTTCCTGACCTTTCACTTGCGTGAACTCATTGGTATTGAGAAGGATATGTTTAGCACGGGAGCGGACTGCATTGACCATTTCCACGGCCTCGTCAGTGCGGTTCAGTTCATTGAGACACTCGGCCCTGCGGAGAAGAATCTCGGCGTAGCGGCAGAGGATCAGGTCTTCCTCGTACACCCAGCGGATAGTGTTCTCGATTCCTTCCGGAACATATTTTCTCCACAGATAGTAGAACATGGAGTTCGTGTCAGTACGGATATCACGTGAAGAAGCGCCGTCAGAACGGTATGGCCATCTGAGTGTAAAGGTGTAAGGGACACCGGAGATACCTCCGTAATACTCTGAATATGGAGTAATTACAGACATCTTGAGACGAGGGTCACGATTGTCGTAAGCCGCCTTGATACGGTTCTCGTTCTTGTGAGGCTCGTATTTGCTCATATCTGCTCCGTATGCGGTCATGTTTGCTATCTCGCCGGTTGACATCTCGTTGCGGAGGAAGAATACCGAACGCTGCTCCGGAGTCATATCATTCCAGCCCGGGCAATAATCCTCCCAATTGAACTTGCTGCCGTCAGCATTCTCGAATGACTCCACAAAGGCAGGATTAGGAAGATAGTTGTTCCACGCACCGCTTGTCACTCCAGTACAACGGTTTCCGAACAGGACTGCACGGTTGTTTCCCATTCCGTCCTTCTGGGTCATCCTGATTGAGAAAATCATCTCGTCACACTGTTCGTTGGCCGGCTTGAGGAGCTGCTTGAAGCTGTCGTCACCTGCACCCTTGTAAAGTGCGAATCCCATCGGTTCAAGAGCCTCGAAATCATCCAATGCCAACTGCCAGTACTGGGCCTTGTCTCCTTCTCCGCGGGCAGCGAGGAACTGGTAGGCCTGGCCTCTGTATGCAAGAGCAACAGCCCTGCTTACACGTCCGTAATCAGACGAGCCTGCAGTGTAGCGGTTAGGAAGATTCTTTTCTTCAACGCAATCCGTAAGGTCCTGAATGACAGCATTCCACACATCCTGTTCAGACGAACGCGGACGGGTGGCGTTGGTCGCATTCTCTATATATTCCAGATAAAGAGGAACTCCACGGTAGAGGACATTGAGGTTGAAATACCCGAATGCTCTGAAGAACTTGGCCTCAGCCTTGAGTCTGCCCTTTTCTTCAGCGGTCATGTCAGGCACCTTGTCAATGTGGCTGATGATATCGTTTGCGCGGAAGATGAAGGTATAATAGTACTTGTACATGTTCGAGAACACGCTGCTTGACGGTGTTCCGTCACCATAGCAGACTTTCTGGTTGTGATACCAGTTCTTGTCCGTGTCCATCACGGAAGAGTATGCCTCGTTCATTACTTTCCAGTTGTTCTCGCTGTCTGAAGCGGAGGCACGGACATACAGTTCGTTGTACACTCCGTTCACAGCCTGACGGGCAAGAGTCGCCTTGTTCCATACGTTGGAAGAACCCACCTGATAGGTACTTTCCAGATCGAGTGACTGGCAAGATGCGAAGGAAACGGCGGCAAATGTGAATATCAATAAAACTTTTTTCATCTTTTCAATACATATTAGAAGGTTATGTTCAGACCGCCCGCATACTGGCGCATGGTTGAGTAACCGGCTGTAGAACGCATTTCAGGGTCCATGCCCGGGAATTGGGTGATTGCGAAAAGATTCTCTCCGCTGACATATATTCTGACTTTCTGAAGAAGGATTTTCTTCGTGAGCCTCTCAGGAAGTGTGTATCCGAGCGTGAAGTTCTTGAGCTTCAGGTAGTCTCCCTTGCACAGATGCAGAGAGGATGTCTCATCGGACTGGCAGGATGTCAGGTTGACAAGACGAGGCTGCTTGGAATTGATGTTGGTACGCGGATCATCCGGATTCTTCGGATCGAAGAAATAGTGGTCATTTGCCACTGATTCAGGAATGGCGTAACCGTAGATGGTGTTGGAGGAGTTGCTGGCCTGTCTGTAATAATACAGCGAGAACCCTGCTGCGCCTGCCCAGCTCATAGAAAAGTCAATGCCTTTCCATCCGGCAGAGAACTGCAGACCGAAATTGACCTTCGGTGTCGTGGAAACATTCTGGAATACAGCATCATATGAGTTTCCGTAGAGTCCGTCTCCGTTTGCATCCGCATAAATGTATTCACCATACCAGATCTTCTGCTTGCCGATGCCCTGCTGAGGGTAGAATGAATATCCTGCATCCATCATGGCGCGGAGCCACTCCATATCATTTGTTGTACGGATCATACCGTCCACAGGACCTCCGTTGATATCAGGAGTGCCGTCTGCATTCCAATACTTGCCGGAACCCTTGTAGGTATCCATCATGTAGAATTCATCTATCATGTGTCCTTCGACAACTCTTGTGGAACCGCCTGTGGAAACGTCTCCGATATTGGTCTTCCATACACGGTTGCCTTCAGCGTCAGTTTCCCATCCCTGTTTGAGCTTGCCTTTGTAACGGCTCACCCTGTTCTTGTTGTAGGTCACGTTACCGCTGATATTGTAGTAGAAATCCCCTACGGTGTCTCTCCATCCGAGTTCGACCTCGACTCCCCTGTTGGTCACGGCCGCGATGTTCTGTCTCGGAGCACTGGCATTACCCATCACCATATACATGGACGGTGTGTAGAGAATGCCGCTTGTGACCTTGTCGTAATAGTCCACGGTACCGGTGAGCCTGTTCTTGAACACGCCGAAATCGATTCCGACATCAGCTACGGATGTAGTTTCCCAAGTCAATGCATAGTTCTTGATGGAAGTAATTGAGATACCGTTTGTTATGTCGTCCGTACCGAAAACGTAATTGGTGGTTCCGTATGTGGACTGCCAGTCGTAGTTGCCGATGGAGTTGTTTCCAAGACGGCCCCATGACGCACGCACCTTGAGATTGTCGAAAATGTGCGCGTTCTTGAGCCAAGGCTCGTCACTGATACGCCATCCTGCTGACACTGAAGGGAAAAATCCCCATCTGTATTCAGGAGCGAAACGCGAAGAAGCATCTGCGCGGAGGTTCGCCTCGAAAAGGTATTTGCCTGCGAATGCGTAATTCACACGACCGAAGAAAGAACGGGACGCATACTCGGTACCGTAACCGCCAGAGGCATAAGGAGTTGCCACGGCATTGAGATCTCCTACTGAAACATCCTGAAGGCCACGTTTCGTAGCGCTGAAATCACGATACTTGAAGTGGCTCATCTCGTAACCTACCATGGCCGCAATGTCATGTTTGCCTACAGTCTGGTTGTAATTGAGCACTGAAGACAGCTTCACGAAATTCTCCCTCTTGTTGTACATGTAGGAATACAGTTCGGACGGATCTGCAGGGGCAATCACATAGGTATCATTCTGGAAGTCATACTTGCCGATACCGGTGTTCACGCTCTGTTCCTCCTGGCGATAGTCCTTGTAGTAAAGGTCAGTGTTCCAGTTGAAATACTTGAGGAACTTCACCTGCGCATACCAGTCTGAAAAGATCTGGGTGTTCTTGGTATAGCCTCTGGATGAGTTCATATCCACGAGAGGGTTATGAGACTGAGGATCCTGTCCATAAGCCTGCGGACCGCCATAGAGGTCAAGAGACTTCGAATACGGATAAATGTCCGGAGTCATCTTCTGAGTGTCAAGCGAATAGAGGGAACCGACATTGCTGCTTTCCTGATCGGTATTGTAGCCCCAAATGCGGGCACCTATCTTGAGCCAGTCAGTTATCTGTCCATAGACATTCACCCTGCCGAAATAGCGCTTGTAACGGTATTGTCGATGATACCCGGATTGTCAATGTATGAGAGCGACACATTGTAGCCCATCGATTTTACCTTGCCGCTTGCAGAAAGCGTGTGCTTCTGCATAATCTTGTTCTTGTAGATCACATCCCACCAGTCCGTGTTAGGATATGCCATATAGTTGTAGTAACCGGACTCAGCACGTCCCCATGGGTTTTCCTTTGCCTTCAACCACTCATCTATCACACCCTGGGAGAACTGGGCCACTCCGCCGATATTCGTACAGGACTCGTTGTAGAGTCGCATGTACGTAGCCATATCCGACACTGTATGGATGACCTTGAACGGTTCGTCATACGAAAGAGTCAAGTCATAGCTGATTTCAGCCTTGCCGTCGGAAGATGAGCCGTTCTTTGTGGTGATGAGGATGACACCGTTCGCTCCCCTGTTACCGTAGATGGCACATGACGCGGCATCTTTCAGCACATTGATGGAAGCAATATCAGAAGGGTTCACATTGCCCACACCCTGCTCCATACCGTCCACAAGGACAAGAGGTCCGGCAGAATTGAGGGTACCTGTACCACGGACAAGCATCGAGAAGTCTTCCTCGTAAGGATTACCTGAGCCCTGCATCACCTGAAGGCCCGGCATCGTGCCGGAAAGGGCCTGGGTGGCATTGAACATCGGGCGTGACTTGACACTTTCCGAAGTAAAATTGACGGAAGACACACTTCCGGTTACATTGATCTTCTTCTGGACACCATATCCGACGACCACTACTTCATCGAGATAATTGGTATCGTCCCTGAGCACGACCTCATAGCTTGAAGCTGTCCCCAAGGTAACCGTAGCTGTAGCGTAGCCGATCATGTTCACTTCGAGGGAAAGTGTCTTTTCAGGGACAGAGAGTGCAAACTTACCGTCAATGTCAGTGGAAGCACCGATTGTGGACTTCGGGACAATGACAGCCGCACCGACGACGGGCTCACCGTTTGAGTCTTTCACCGTACCGCTGACCGTGCGGTTCTGAGCGAAAGCGCTGCCGGCAACTATCGTCGCCAGCAATATCGTAAGTATAAATTTTATTTTCTTCATTTTTCTTCTACTTAAAACATGCGACAACGAGGTTGACGTGCTCCGAAGACTCCGGCTTTATGTTGCCATAGTTGGCATTGGTGCTGGTGATGTACCATCTGTTGTTTGTCCAGAAAAGGTCTTTGCCTCTGTCAGTGCCATCCTGGAGGACGATATGCGACCAGTTGTAGTCTTCAACTGTCATGGCATCACTACATCCGAGACCGGTCATCACAGAGGCCAGTTCATAGAGTGTCAAGCCTTTATTGTCACCGCCGTCACCGTTCTTTCCGTTGTCGGTATGCTGGCCCTGGTTGTGGGTGTTCACATACTTTTCGGAAACGAGCACTACAAGGGCGCCGTCTGCTGTGCAACCGACACCGATACGTCCTGTATGCAGCATGTCGTACTCAGTTACAGGCACAGACTTGCCCCAGTCCGGTGTAAGGAAGCAGGTCATCTGCGCACCGAACTTGCGCCACTCGGAGTCATAGACTGTGTAGAATTTCTCCGCATCACCTGAGATGAGCGTTTCTCCGTTTCTGCATATCTGGAAGTAACCGCCGAACGCACTTTCCACTTCCCAGGCTTCCTGACCGTTGCCGAGGGCGTCCGTATAAGAATACAGCTGTCCGTCAACAGCACCGGCAGGCTTGATGGAAACCTTTCCGTCCTTTATGCCCATAGCCGGAGCATAGGCTTTATTTTTGCCGCCGAAGCCATCATTGCGCAGAACCCTGGTCGCACCCTTATCGTCCGGGCCATAGGCCAACGGGCTGTAGTACTCCAGATTGCCAGTAGAAGAACTTCCGTCTGTATGCCATACAGCCGGGCCTGCCTCAGGAAGGAAGAAAACGAAATCCCTGTTGTTTCTCTGTACTGCGGAAATTCTGATATTGTCATTACCTACGACACTCTTTTCAGCGACCTTCATATTGACATGACCGGCAGGAATCGTAAGAGCATAGGCCGGATTGCCGCTTCTGCCCATAAGGTTTGAGGTCTGGTACAGACGCACGTTTCCGAAATTGACACCATACTGGGTGCTCCATTTCTTGGTAACCTCTGTCCAGCCTTCATCGAATTTCGCCACATCGGAAGGTGTAGCATAGACTGTGAAGGATTTCTTCTTGCCCACGGTCTTGTCGAGGATGACGAACTCCACGCCATTGCCTTCCGAAAAGTCAAGGTTCTTCAGCGCATTCGGGTCGGTCGCCAGTTCGACATCGTCATTGGTCACCACCTCGACATTGACACCCTTGACTTCTGAAGCCAGATAGGCGGACGGGAAAGAGCCGATGTAAGTATTGTCGGACAATGAAAGGCTGACGGTCTCTGAGCCGAGTGTCGCCTTCACCTCCTTGATCTGCTGGAACATGGAGGCCGTAAGCGTGTAGGCGATATCGTCCACACCATCATTGACAGTGATCTTGAAACCTGATTTCAGATTTGCTGTCAGTCTGGTCTGGGCAGGACTTACCATTCTTGCCCAATCCTTGTTCAGTTCAATGTCGCAAAGGACATTGTCCAGAGAGGCTGCGGTGTGGAATTCAAAATTGACAGTCCTGTTTTCCTGATCGACAGAACCTTCAATCCATCTGTCACCGTCAAGTGCTCTGATGCCGACAACGGGATCTTTCACATACCCGGGGTCATCGGCGAGTTGGAAAACCATTTTCTCTTCGCAAGATGCTGCTCCGAGGAGCACAAGCGAAGCGAGAACGATAATCAGACATTGCTTTTTTCTCATTACTGATTGTTTTAGTTATTAGGTGTATATTGTGTATTGTTGTTATCGCAGTTCGAACGTCCGGGTCTTAAAGGTGGAGTCACCGGCGTAGAAGTCTATAGTTATGTGCTTAGGGCCTACATTCAATTTGAATGAACCAGGAGTGTAGGAATGGATGTAGCGGGTTATGCCCGGAAGATATTCTTCGAAAAGTGCGCTTTCATCCTTTATCGGAGAGCCGTCCGGCATGGTTTTCATGCCCATTCTGCGGCTTCCGTATTCTTTCGGGTCCTCAGTTATGACCTTGTATTCCGCTGCCTCAGGCTTAGCCCAGACACTGCTCATCTCCATCTGTGTGATTATGCCGCCGTCGCCTTTCCATTCTGTAAGGGTTGTGGCATGAGAATGTCCGCACAGCACTATCGCATGCCTTTTGGCAAACTCCGCTCTGAAATGACGTCTTGCAGCGGTTTCGCTTTCGTTTGCGCCTCCATGGAAAAACCATCTGCAGCTCTGCTCGTCCATAGGGAATACCGGTCCGTGGGTAATGATGAACGTGTGTCTGGCGCCGCGGGTTTCATGAAGCATTTTCTCTATTTCAGCGTCATCAGGATGATTGAAGTCCAATACCAGGAAAGCATCGGGGCCAATGTTGAAATAGAATGTAGTTTTCTCAATGTCTTTTCCGAGTTCTTCTGACATCCTTTTAGGCATATATTCATGATTACCTTCTTGGCATCAGTTCCACGCACATCATGATTTCCCTCGACCGTCACGAACGGCAATCCGCCGAACTCCTTCTTGAACGCATTCATGACATCGTCGAGCATCTTTCTGTGCACATCTCCGTTTCCGCAATCTCCCTGAATGAGGTCGCCTACCTGCAATGCAATCTGAGTGTTCTCATCTGCAAGGCAGGCGCATCTTTTCAGCAGCCGCGGACAGCGTTCACGCCACATTTCACCGTTGCGGGCAAATTCCGCACGCTGCACACGATTGAGCCATTCCACTTTTTCGTTGTAATGTGAATGATACACATCGGCCGGCTCGGTATCGAAGTGAGTGTCGCCTAGAATTACGATTGAGTAGTTTTTGTCCTTCCGGCTCTTGGCCCCCGCAAGAACAGGAAAGCTGAGAAATGTCATACTTGTCAGCGAAAGTGCTGACACAGCGATAAAATCGCGTCTGTTTATTATAGTTATAGTAGTCCGACAATAGCGTGGCTTGTCATATCTTGTTATCAATTACGTCAAGCAAATTTACCAATTATTTCGATAAACTGATACTTTTTTGAGAAAAATCGATACTGTTTTTTAGGATAGAATGATGCGGTTACAAGTCGCAGCCTGGCAGAGGGCACAATACGAAAAAAGCACCGCAACGATTGCTGCAGTGCTTTCCGTGGTGGGAGCAGAGGGAGTCGAACCCCCGACCCTCTGCTTGTAAGGCAGACGCTCTGAACCAACTGAGCTATGCTCCCAAGCTTATTTGCATTCCGACTTGGTCTCTATTTCCAAATCGGGAATGCAAATATATGACTATTTTTCCATTCGACAAAAATAATTTGACATTTTTGCCACCAGAATTAAGAATTTACTGCGCCACACCCCAACGGACATTGATTTCATGCGCATACTTCACCTTCTCGAGAAGGAATTTGCGCACGTCCTTCCATCTGTAGTATGGACCTTCAACCGGTGTCAAAGCCGGCACGAGACGCTCCTGCTCATTCAAGAGGAACTTGACCAGAACATCCTTGCACTTGGTGTCACCATCCTTACGGTAGAACACCATCTGCAGGTTCATTGCCATCGGAACATATTCTGACGTCATCCAGTACTTCCAGACATCCTTTGCCGGAAGCCTCTTGTCGCAGCCCTCTATGCCGATCAATGCAGAAAGCGGCGCCACAGACACGTCGTGGGCAAATCTGAGGTCCGCTGCACGCTGGCTCCCGGATGTAAGCGCCGCATCCGCCTTCGCGATAAAATCAGAGAGCAGAGTTTCTGTCAATGACATCCTGCGTCCGCCGGACTCCATTGAATTGCACATTTCAGAATAGATTCTGCAGGCATTGACCTTAGCCAGCTGATACCTCATATCCTCAGTATAATACGCAGGCACGCACACATCGTCCAGCCTGATATCCGGCGCGATACTGCCCCAGATGAGCACCTCCCTCATGAATTTCCAGGACGGGGAAACCAGCTTGGCACCTTCTTCCGGATCCTTGAAAATAGAAGAAAGGAATGCTGTAGTATCCAACAACGCCTTGGCCAATGAGTCCGTAACATCACTGCCGAGGTGTACGATATCGAAATAATCAGCAGGCTTGTAGAGAAGGTATGCCATGTATGAATCCCCGCTATGGACATTGACCTTGAGGCTCTTGCGTTCCTTCTTAAGCCTTTTTGTAAACGCCATCATACTCTCCTGGCATCTTCTGACAGTGCTTGATGCGGCGTCCACATAGATTCTTTCCTCACTTGAGAACACCTCCGGAAAACGGCGATACATACGTTTCGCTATCATCTGATGCTCCTCAGCTCCAAGTTCGGAGAGTTTGCCCAAGTTTCCCACCGTAGCAGAATCGACTTTCATCAATTCGCGGTACAATGCCATTCCACGCTCAGTAAGCATTCCGGTTTCCGCAGCCTTACGGATTTTTTCCGGCGCCTTGTCGAACTTCTTGGACGAATCGTGATAGCGTGAGCCATGACGGCCTATATGACTGATATAGAACGGATTGTATCCTTCCGGCGCTGCCGTGTCCTGCATATTGCCAGGCTTATATACATGGTAGATGCCGACTCCTGCATAAGGATCTGCCGCCAGTTTTTCACGAGTTACCTGTGCAGAGGCATTGACACAGACAAAGAGGAAAGCCGCTGCAGCAACGAAAATTCTTATCGGTTTCATGGTGTTATTTTCTTGGTCTCGCTGTTCTCATTGACTTGATGGCCTTGTCCTGGAGAGAATGGATTTCTTTCCTGCTCCAAGGAAGTCCGATGAACTCGGACGGGTAGTCGGTCTCGATGATGTCCGGTTCGGCCAGAAGTTCGCGCTCATAGGCGATGCGGCGGTCCCCATCTTTCTTCACCTTGTCGGAAGAGCCTGTGATAGAGGTCATTATCATCACGCCCTTCTTATGCAGTTCGCGGTAAATGTCATGAAGTTCAGGGTTCACGGCCAGACGTATATAAGCCATGATGTGGTCCCATGGAATAGGGCACTCATCGTAAGCCTTAAAATGTTCAGGCTTGCTGATTTCCACGCAGAACATCACATTCTGCACGCCGTGATTCCAGTAGTACAGAGCCTCGTCGATGGAACGCACGCTCAACATGATGTTGTGGTACATTGACCAGTCCCCTCCCGGAAGCAGCTGCTTGATATAATAGTCCAATGCACCCTTCTTCTCGGCATCGCTCACGCCCTTGGTATTGATGTACTTGTTGTCGAAGTTGAAGACGACCTTATCCTTGCCCCACTCCAGCATCTCCTTCAATGTCGGTATCTTGTAAGGGGTCTCCTTGCCCTTTCTGTCCACGAGATTGAACTGGCGGATCTGCTCATAGGTATAGTCACAGACCTTGCCTTTGCCTGTCGTGGTCCTGTCCAGCGTAAGGTCATGCATCAGTACCATGACACTGTCCTTCGTGAAACTGAAGTCGATTTCGAAGAACGTCGGCATCATTGACAATGTCTTTTCGCACGACTCGACGCAGTTTTCCGGGTAACCGGCCATCATACCGCCACGATGAGCGCTGATGATGACATCTCTCTTCGGTGAATATCTGAAATAATTCTGAAGGTCTTCAAAAGAATTGATTTCCACCTTGTTACGGTCAATGCCTTCCTGATATCCGGCTTCGGGATTCTGAGCATTAGCCGCAGTCACGGCCATAGCGAACAATGCAGCAGCCGCGATTGTAAGTCTGTGAAGCATCATATCTTTTCCACCTCTTTATAGGCATTGACAATCTCCTGAAGCATCGGATCTCCGGACTTGATGCCGGTAACGTCCGAAATGGCAGGGACAAGTCCCTCTGTAGCAATCTTTTCCATCAGCTGTACGCTCTGCGGATCTTCAGGATTGTTGAAGTGCAATGCAGCACCGACTCCGAGCAGAATCTTGTCATAAGGCAGTCCGAAACTCTTGGCTGTCATTACCGGCTTTATGAGTCTGTCGTCCGGAGAAAGCTTTCTTATCGGCTCACGTCCCACACGGGTAACGTCGTCCTTGAGATATGGATTGTGGAAACGCTTGATAATCTTCTCGATATATTTGAAATGAGCCTCATGGTCGAAGCCGAACTGCTTTACCAGAGCCTCGCCGCTCTGCTGCATCGCAGCATGCACGACAGCGTAGATTTCAGGAGTTTCAATGCTCTCGAGAATGGTCTGGCAGCCCTTCATCTTACCGAGATATGCTGTGATCGCATGACCGGTGTTGAGCGTAAACAGTTTTCTCTCAATGTATGCGAGGAGGTTGTCAGCCATATTCATTCCTGCAATTTCAGGAGCTTTTCCGACAAACGCCTTTTCCTCGACATTCCATTCGTAGTATTTCTCCACAGCCACGTCGATAGGATTCTCGCTTCTTACCGGAGGGACAATGCGGTCAACAGAGCAGTTTGGAAAACCTGTGTGCGCGAGACACCACTCTGTCTGAGCCTCGTCGAGATGAGAAAGCACAGCTTCCTTAAGACGTGACGATGCCATAAGTCCGTTTTCGCAAGCGATAATGTTCAGAGGAGCCTCGATTCCAGCTTCTTTTCTCGCGACAATGCCTTTGGCAATAGCCGGTGCAATGAACGGAAGTATCCTCAGACCTACTGCTGTAGTCAGGATTTCAGCTTCCTTTATCACATCCACTACCGCATCGGTAGATGAATCCACCGCGCTGACGCCAGAAATCAGAATATCCTCACTGTCAACGTCCTTGATATGGACAGTGTACTGCCTGTCAGCATTGATCCTGTCCACGATTTCTTTGTTCACATCTGCGAACACTACCTTGTAGCCTGACTGCGAAAGTACGGCTCCGATAAATCCTCGGCCGATATTGCCGGCCCCGAATTGAACTGCTGTTTTCATTTATAATCGTTATTTAGTGTCTTTTACTATTTTCCATGATTCCGGATTGCGGAAGCCGGCGAGGAATGCCTTAACATCCATCCGCTTCTTGCCTGAAAGCTGGACATCAGTCAGAGAAACCGCTCCGTCAGTCGTAGTGACAGCGAAGAATGATTTGCCGTCACTCAGAATCTCGCCCGGAACAGCCTCAGACTTGCCGGCTTTCTCAAGCATTGACCTGAAATCCTCTCCTTCCACCTTCTCTCCGAAATAAATCTTCAACTGGACCGGTTCCGGATGCGCTTCCGATTTCAGCATGGTAAATGCAGCCGGGTACGGGCTCAGACCTCGGATCAGATTGTAAACAGCGGAGGTCTTCTTGTTCCAGTCAATGTCACACAGCTCCCGAGTGAGTTTCGGCGCCGGTTTCAGGACTTCCGAACCCTGGATGAAACTCCTCTGGACACGCGTTTCTATATTCTTCTCAATGATACCCTCAACGGTCTGTACCACGAGTTCCGCTCCGATCGGCCTCAGCTTGTCGTGAAGC
>ERZ780111.201-NODE-201-length-18574-cov-14.2023_pt1 | contig 18574 bp, 10 predicted proteins | sample MGYA00433084_ERZ780111 | MGnify/ENA primary metagenome ERZ780111 (study PRJEB29588, sample SAMEA2144299) | human gut metagenome | biome: human gut; feature: human-associated habitat; material: faeces | place: Denmark | collected 2008/2010 ... | reverse complement strand
AGATAGATGCGAATAAGGGATGCCTCTTCTTCTACACGTACTACTTCAAAATTTGTAAGTATCTCTGATGGCAGGATTAACTGTGCCAATGCTAATAGTCCTTGATTATTCATGGCACAAAGGTATAAATTTTCTGTAGAATCAAAAAGTTTTTTCCCCTAAATATATCGGGTGAGCCATTATGTTGGCAAAATGTTGGCAATTATATAAAAGCAAAAATCCTAACTGCTTATATTCAAGCAGTTAGGATTCTGTATGGTGCGCCTGATAGGACTCGAACCTACACGGCCTGAACCACTAGATCCTAAGTCTAGCGCGTCTACCAATTTCGCCACAAGCGCATTTGCGAGTGCAAAGATACAACTTATATTTCAATTAGAAGAAGAAAAAGACAAAAAACTTGGAAGTTGCTTGCTTTTTCGCAATTTTATTACTATTTTTGCAAACTGAGATAATGGCGCGAATCTATACCTCAAAGAACTTTAGCAAGTTCTGTTACAATTACTTCCCAACTTGCGAAGCCAGAATTACTAAACCAAAAAGATGACATCACAGATGAATATACCAACTATTTTTACTCAGGTAGAGTTTTTCTACTCATTGGCATGCTATACTGTCATCCTGTCTGGCACATTCTGTGCCATAGTAAGATGGTGTCACATGTGCCATCCTTTCGACAAGCAGGGCGATTACTTTTATCCTGCTCGCCGGCAGATGACTTTCTTCTATGCTGCCACCGCCTTGCAGTTGCCATACGTACTGTGCCCGGCAGATCCCGGAACATGGTTTTTCGCCAGAAGCTTTGGCATTCTTTACTATCCCGTATGCTTTGCCATGCTCTACCACCGCTATTTCCAAATGGGAAAGATGTGGCGAAAGGTGTCGTCCATCTTCTATTTCCTCACCCCTTTCCTGCTGCTCGGCGGTTTGTTCACCATTGTGGTTTTCCATGCGGAGGAGATTCTTCTGCCCTACAAACTGCAATGGGAATGTGTCGTAGGAGGCATGAGCATCCTGCTGTCCATACGTATGACAAGAGTAGGCAGATGGCTCATCAGGAAGGTTAACGAATACCACACACAGAACTTATCGAGTGATTCCGACTTTCCTTTTGCCTTCGCCAAGAAGATACTTTACCTGCCCGTGATGTGGCTCTTGGTGATGTGGATCCAATTCCTCGTTGACAGCCAACTGCTGAAAGCCTTCATCGACCTGCTCCTTGCAGCATGGCAAATACGATTCCTCTGCAGAATTCTGCATCCCAACAAACTGATTCATTCTGCACAGGGACAGGAAGGCATGGACACGATAGCGCAGGACAACATGGAACGAGTGCTTAAAGAGACTGAATTCTTCGAACAAATAGTGCAGTCGGCAGACAACCAAACAATGGAGGAAACAAATATCAAAGATATAGAAAATGCCGACGACGAACCGGAACTACAGGAGCGCAACAGGGAAAACAGCAGGTTGCAGATAAAACAGGAAAACTGGGAGTCGGTAAAAAACGAGGTGCTGACCATCGTAAGCCGCAGATATCTGGAACCCAGCCTGAAGCGAATAGAAGTGGTGCGCGATGTCAGTTCGATGAACCACACTCTGGCAGGCACCTTCATCACGCAAGTGGGATTCTACAGACTGGTCAACGCTTTCCGCATCCGTCATTACGAAAGGCTGATGGCATCCGACTCTTCTGCCAACATAGGACAGGAAGCCGCTGCCGAGCTGTGCGGTTTCAAGAACAGATGGGGACTCACCAATGCCAGAAAGCGACTCAAAGACTTCGACTACGACCTGATAGAGAAGTATGTGAACTGAACTTTTTACCTTTTTTTTACTCGACTTTCGCTTTACTCAACTTTCTTATTTACGGAAGTTCTGTAATTATTTTCAGTTCGTTATGAATTTGTTATGACTCTTGTAGAAAAATCTCCGTTCCGTGATACGGAATGGCCGTTCCAAACTACGGAACGGAGATTTTTATAGCTAAAAAACATTTATGCAGTAAAAGAATAAGATTTCTGTGGTTTAACGATTTAAGTTGCCCACTCTAAGCAGTTGTGCAGAATAGTTTCCTTAACCGTATGGAGGAAAAAATGATATAAAAAGCACAACATAGGTACAAAAACAGCTTGAAAGAAGCAAAATCGACGTGAACGTGCGGTGGATTTAGTTAAAAAATACTGAATCCACCGCACGTTCACGTTAAAAAACTGAGGTTCACAACAAAAAACTGAGGTTCACTCCCGTTGATTAGTTTTTACTTATTTTTGCAGTCGAAAGTAATAACCTATTTTATTAACTGCTTCCCTTTTTTATATTTATATTGTAATAAGATATATGAAAGTAAATATATTTAAAAGGTGTATAAGGAAAAGTGGAGCTTAAAACCTAAATTAATTATGAAAAAGAAGTTTTATCCTATGTTGCTCATAGCAGCCTTGAGCTTGTCGGCATGTACGGACGTAACTGAACCTACTGTCGATTATGGTGGAAACACATTTATCAATGACTACTCAGCACTGGTAGATGCAGTCAATAACTTGAACAAGACTCTGAAAGAGCGCTTTGATGCCCTCAACACATTGTTGAGAGACGGCATGGCAGACATTAAGTTGGCAGTAGATGCCAACACGGGTGCCATCACTGTATTGAGTGAGAATACAAAGAATGGTCTTAAAGACATCAACACATCTTTATTTAATGGTTTCGAAGCCTTAACCGCACAATTGATCACACTCACGGGTCAGGTAACCGCACAGGGCGAAGCCATCGTATACGCCATGAACCAGAACGGAGATATTCTGCGCCTGCAGATTGACACCACTGGCAAGCTTATCTCAGCCCAGATATTGGCTTCTGGCAATGCACTCGTAGACGTGATCAACAACCAGGGCAACACCATGGCTGAGCGCATAGCAGCCTTGACAGCTGCCGTGAAGGGCGGATTGGCCGACATCAAGGTGGAGATCAACAACAACACTGGTGCCATCACAGCACAGGGCGAGAGCCTGAAGGCTGGTCTCAACACCATCAACACGACAATCTTCAATGGCTTCACAGCCATCAAGACTACGATAGACGATAATGGCAATAAGATGGTGACCGCATTGAGCGAAAATGCTGAGGTTCTGCGCCTGCAGATTGACACCACTGGCAAGCTCCTCAATGCTACCTTAATAGCTAACGCCGAGGCTATCATCAAGGCTATCAACGACCAGACTTCTACTATGAAAGAGCGCTTCAATGCTCTGACCACAGCTATAGAGACAGGTCTGAAGGACATCAAGGTGGAAATCAACAAGAACACAGGTGCCATCAAGCTCCTCGATGACAATACTCAGGGCAGCTTAGGCAATATCAACACCAACTTGCTCAAGATAGACGAAACTCTCTTGAACGGTTTCACAGCTATCAAGACCACTATAGACGATAATGGCGATAAGATTGTGACCGCTATGAACAAGAATGGAGAGGTTCTGCGCCTGCAGATTGACACCACAGGCAAGCTCCTCAATGCTACCATCGTAGCTAAGGCTGATGCCATCATCCAAGCAATCAACGACCAATCAAATAGTCTGGCTGAACGTCTCAATGCACTCACCTTAGCTGTACAGACTGGTCTCGCTGACATCAAGGCAGAGATTGACAAGAACACGGGTGCCATCAAGTTCCTTGAGGAGACAACAAAGACTGGTCTTGCTCAGATCAACACTACGCTTGTTAATGGTTTCACCGAGTTGAATACCAATATCGACAACCATGGCAAAAAGATTGTAACTGCTATTGGTCAAATGAGCGATACGTTCGAAACACAGAGCAAACTGCTCCGCCTCACCATCGACACCAACGGCTCACTCATCGTAGCACAGATCAAGAGTAGCATCCTCGACCTCACAACAGAATTGAAGAGCCAGACTATTACTTTGGGTAGCAAGATAGATGCCATCAACACCACCGTTGGTGCAGGACTCGCAAAGATTGAGGTTGTCAACGACAAGATCAACACCACGCTCGACCTCCGTCTCACAGCAGTGGAGAACAAACTTGGAAACAACAACACTTCACTTGGCGAGATCAAGACAGAACTCAGCAACCTGAAGACCGCCATCGACAATGTGAACACCAACATCACCGCGGGCTACACAGCAGTAAAGGGTAGCATCGATGACATGACTGGACAACTCACCGTTAAGTTGAGTGACAACACAACAGCCATCGTCAACATGGAAAACGGCATGAAGAACCAGCTCATTGCTCTGAAGGAGATGATAGAGCAGCAGGGCGGCAAGATTGTTACTGCCATCGGCACAAATGGTGACGTCATCGTAGCAGCAGTCAACGAACAAGGCGGCATTATCGGAACAGCCATCACCACACAGGGTGGAGAGATTAAGGGCTCTATCACAGGCTTGGAGAACGGCATAAAGAGTGCCATCACACAGCAGACAACCGACATGAACCTTGTCATCGCAGGAGTGGTTGATGCTATCACCGCACAGACCGCAGCTCTCAACACTGCTATCGCTAAAGGAGTTAGCAAGGTAGTAAAATCTAACACCAAGTTGCAGACTGCCCTTACCACAGCCATTAATGAGCTGAAGGACAAGCAGGATGCCAACTCACAGGCCATGCTGAAGCAACTGGAAAAGATGGCTGCCGACAACGGAATCTATCAGGATCCAGCCGACAAGACCTCTGTATACATGGAGCCTTCTATGTGGGTAGCAGTCAATGCAAATCCAGAACTGAAGAAAATCATCTCAGACATGCTTGAGGTACAGAAGCCTACTATCCTGTGCAACGCCTACTATTCAGCTTATACAGGCACGGTACAGAACAACAACTTAATCAAGGTAAATACCGAGCAAGTTGTTTCAACAACAGAAGTTGTGGCAGGTACACTCCAGCCCATGCAACTCGCCAACGGCAAGAAGGTTATCAGAATAGCCAAAGTGCCAGAGCAGATGAATTATAATATTACTTCAACCGTTAAGAACATCTTACACATCCTTTACGTGGATGCCAAAGGAAAGAATAGCCTCTCCTATGGAGGAGTCAGCAACACATTGCTTAACTTGACTACCTATAAAGATGGAGTCATCATGTCGGTTTTGAAGTGCAACTTTTACTTGCAAAATGATGCTGATGCAACAGGAACTCCAACTTTCGAGTATCCCGAATAAGTAAGAATCTGCAGAAAGAGCATGAACATCTCATGCCAATATGCTACCGCATTACAAATTCAAAGCAGTTACAATTATGAGAATAAAACGTTTAACCTTGGCAGTCGCCGTCTTAGCGACGGCTGCCACACTCCAAGCACAAACCTACAATGATACGGTGCGTACTCACACTTGGTCGGTTTACATCCAGGGAGGAGGAACTCTGTATCATGGCATGAGGGGTATGGACGAGATAGCTAAAAGAAAGCACATCATGCCCTTCGGAGGTGTCGGAGTGAAATACAATATCAAGCCCTGGGTAAGACTGGGTTTGAACTTAGAGTACGACATGCTCAGGTCGACAGACAAGGGCATGCTCTCTACCACAACGAACAAGGATTATGAGATAAAAGATCCTTCTACAGGAAAGACCTATCCTACGACCTTGGAGACCAAGATGGACAGATTCCAGAACCGCTATACCATGCAGTACGCCATGGCCGACCTGAATGTAGACTTCAACATCATGGAGTTCTGGCACAACCGCAAGGCTCAGCAGCTCAACCTCTGGTTGGGAGTCGGTGTCGGTTATCTGCGTGGATGGAGCCGCAACTCCACTACCTTCTCTTGCAGAGAGATGGCTGTTGCCAAGGGTGAAGGATACTACAACGTCTACACCCACAACTACATGAAGAGTCATGCCTTCAACGAACATGTAGATGCGATGTATATCCCGGCAACCCTGTCGTTGGAATACGACCTTTCCTCTCGCTGGACAGCAGGCGCATTCGGCAGATACAGCTATCTGCCTCTCAACAAGGACTTGACTCCTAAAGGAATGTACAGTGCAGGAGTGGTTCTTCGCTTCAACTTCGTCAGCAAGGTGATGCCAAGCAACAAGGCCCGCTACTACAAGGCTCTGAGAGATCAGGCCGAAATGAAGGAAGCCTACGAAAAGCAATTGGCTGAAAAGCAGCGTGCATACGACGGATTGTCTGAGAGTCTGAAGGCTTGCCGCAAGGACAATGCCGAGCTGCAGTCATTGCTCGACGACTGCGAGAAGTCGAAGAAGGTGAAATCTTACGAGGTATTCTTCACCGTAGACAAGACCAACATCACGACTCAGGAAAGACTTCGCTTGAAGAAGTTTATCAACACCCTGAAGGAACAGGGCGACTACAAGCTTACCATCATCGGTGAGGCTTCGTCGGACGGAGTTTCTTCAAAGAACTACAAACTCAGCGAGGGTCGTCTGAACAATGTTGTCAACTTCCTGAAGAAACAAGGCATCAAGGACTTCGACATCAAGTTGGGGAAGGCCATTGGCGACAGCAACGGCTGTTCAAAGGAGGAATGCCGCAGAGTTTTGATTATTATTGAGTAATAATACAGGGTAAATCTTTTCTTTTAAGCCGCCACAGATAGCTTTAAGCTTCTGGGGCGGCTTTCTTTATGGGGAAGGAAGTTTCTTCTTTAACTCCTGAAGCAACTCCCCTATTGATCCTTCAGCCAGTCGCGGTCTTTTTCGTCTTCCGCAGTAAAGTTCTTATCGTCGAAGAGGCTTGTCTGTCCTGTCAGCTCATCGATAATCTGTTGCTGGCTCTTGCCGGCATCAGGGTCGAGGTTCTCGTCGGATGATTTTGCCTTTGTCCGGGACGACACTTTGCCGTCGGCAGCATCGGCTGTATCTGCAGGCTCTGGGAAACGGGTCGGCTCTATTTCCTCTATAGAACCTATGTTCCAGGTAGAGAGTCGTTTTCCCTTAGCCTTGAAACTCTTCTGTGCGATAAACTGCTCGGCGTCGATTTCCTCGGCAGGACGCACAGCATCCACACCTCCATAAGTCACCTTGATACGAGGATAAACTGTATCGGTAAGGAGAATCAGCTTGCTGTTGACATTCTCGCCAAGGAAGTTCTGATGGCGCTTGGCAGCGTCCATGGTGAATCGCTTGATGTAAGGATAGCCTTCGTTGTCGGCATCATAGAGAACGGCAGTCCATATCTTATGCTCGTCCCACTTTTCCAGTCGCAGGATATTGTCCTCATAGTGGTTGTTGGGGTCGAAGTTGGTGATATAGAACTCGCCATTGTCGAGAACCACCAAGATATATTCATCGTCATTAAACTCGCCGAGGAAACGTCCGTTCTCGTCGTAATTGATACGGTTGACATCAGGATCGAACCACACCTTTCTTCCTCCCAAGGTACTGTGTCCATGACTCTTCAGACCAATGCGACGGATGGTTCTCCTGGTGAGCAGATTGCCCTTGGCGGCACGTCCCTTGATGATAATATCCGAGAAGTCTTTCTCGATAAAGATGCTCTGTCGCTTCTTCGAGAGGTCTGGATCCAGTGTTATCTTGATGATTTCAGCCTCGCCGTTGGGGTTGGCCGTGAAATAGATGACACGGCTTCCGGGCGTTCCCTGCGTGATGTCATACATCTTGTCGCGTGTCATCGACGTCACGTTGAATCGCTTGATGAAGTATTCGCCCTGCTTGCCGTCGCGATACACACAGTTGTAGATGGTTCGCTTATCGTTCTTCTTGAACACCTGCACATGAAGGATGTTCTTTCCCACGAAGATCTTGTCGGCCACCTTGGTCACCTTGAACTTTCCGTCCTTATAGAAGATGATGATATCGTCGAGGTCGGAGCAGTTGCACACCAGCTCATCCTTCTTCAGTCCTGTACCCACGAATCCTTCCTGTCGGTTGATGTAGAGCTTCTGATTGGCCTCCACCACCTTGGTCACCTCGATGGTGTCGAAGTTTCTTATCTCGGTGCGTCGTGGATGCGCCTTGCCATACTTGGTCTTGAGATATTCAAACCAGTTGATGGTGACATCAGTCATGTGGGCGAGGTCGTTTTCTATCTCCGCCAGTTCGGCTTTGATTTTCAGCAAGAGGTCGTCGGCCTTGTCCTTATTATATTTCAGGATGCGCTGCATTTTGATTTCAAGGAGTTTCAGAATGTCCTCGCGCGTTATCTCTCTGTGGAATGCATACTCCACCTTGCCTTTTCCGTCAACTACGGCTGTGAAAAGCTTGTCCTTGAAAGGCTCCAGCTTCGAGGCGATAAAGGCCACAACCTCGTCCTGACTCTTGCTCTGCTCGAACTTGCGCTCCTTGTAGATGCGCTCCTCGATGAAGATACGCTCGAGCGAGGAGAAGAAGAGCTGCTCCTCCAGTTCACCCTTGCGCAACATCAGCTCCTTGCGCAGCAGTCCCATGGTGCGGTCTACGCTGTGGCGCAGCACATCGCTCACGGTGAGGAAGCAAGGCTTATTGTCCTCGATGACACAGCAGTTGGGCGAGATGTTGATCTCGCAGTCGCTGAAGGCATAGAGTGCGTCCATGGTCTTGTCGGAAGAGGTTCCGGGAGCCAGATGGACGAGGATTTCCACGTTGGCAGAGGTAACGTCCTCTATCTTTCTGGCCTTTATCTTTCCCTTCTCCACCGCCTTGGTGATGGAGTCGATGAGGCTTCCGGTGGTCTTGCTGAAAGGAATCTCGGTGATGACAAGCGTCTTGTTGTCGAGTTTGTCTATCTTGGCACGCACCTTCAGCACGCCTCCACGCTGTCCGTCGTTATACTTGCCCACATCGATGGCTCCACCCGTAGGGAAGTCGGGATAGATGGTGAAAGGCTCGCCCTTGAGATAGTGTACGGCAGCATCGCAAAGCTCATTGAAGTTGTGTGGCAGCACCTTGCTGCTCAGACCTACGGCGATGCCCTCTGCTCCCTGTGCCAACAGCAAGGGGAACTTGGCGGGGAGCGTAATAGGCTCCTTGTTGCGGCCGTCATAGGAGAGCTGCCAGTCGGTTGTTTTGGGATTAAACACCACGTCGAGCGCGAACTTGGACAGACGCGCCTCTATGTATCGTGAAGCCGCCGCACGGTCGCCGGTGAGGATATTTCCCCAGTTTCCCTGTGTGTCGATGAGCAGGTCCTTCTGTCCCATCTGTACGAGTGCGTCGCCGATAGAGGCGTCACCATGCGGGTGAAACTGCATGGTGTGTCCCACGATATTCGCCACCTTGTTGTATCTTCCGTCGTCCATTCTCTTCATCGAGTGCAGTATGCGTCGCTGCACGGGCTTCAGTCCGTCCTCGATATGAGGCACGGCACGCTCGAGAATTACATAGGAGGCATAGTCGAGGAACCAGTTCTGGTACATTCCGCTAAGATGGCGCACCGCCGAAGCGTCAAACCTGTTGACAGGCTTGTAGTCGGAATGCTGTTCAGCCGCATCCAAATCTTGTGGCTCACCACCCTTCTGAAGTTCGTCTTTGTCTTTAATTTCGTCGCTCATAGATAGCTTTTAATACTTATTTTATATATTTTAGGCAAAAATACAAAGAAAATTCGAGAAAAAGGCGTATCTTTGCCGAAAATTTGAAAAATATAAGATTTCATCATGGCACAAGAAGATGTTTTTAAGAAGATTGTAAGCCATTGCAAAGAGTATGGCTTCGTGTTTCCAAGTAGCGAAATTTATGATGGTTTGGCAGCCGTTTACGACTATGGTCAGAACGGTGTCGAGCTGAAAAACAATATCAAGCAGTACTGGTGGCAGAGCATGGTATTGCTGCACGAGAACATTGTGGGTCTCGACGCAGCCATCTTTATGCACCCTACTGTTTGGAAGGCTTCAGGTCACGTGGATGCGTTCAATGATCCATTGATCGACAACCGCGACTCGAAGAAGCGTTATCGCGCCGATGTGCTCATCGAGGACCACATGGCCAAATACGAGGAGAAGATCGCCAAGGAGATCGCCAAGGCTAAGAAGCGCTTCGGCGACAGCTTCGACGAGGCTCAGTTCCGCGCCACCAATCCTCGCGTCTTGGAGAATCAGAAGAAGTTCGACGACCTTCATGCCCGCTACACCGAGGCCATGCAGGGTCCTAACCTCGAGATGCTGAAGCAGATCATCGAGGACGAGGGCATCGTATGCCCTATCAGCGGCACCAAGAACTGGACAGACGTTCGTCAGTTCAACCTGATGTTCTCTACCCAGATGGGTGCAGCGAGCGATGCTACCAGCAAGGTTTATCTGCGTCCTGAGACAGCCCAGGGTATCTTTGTCGACTACCTGAGCGTTCAGAAGACAGGCCGCATGAAGCTTCCTTTCGGTATCTGCCAGATAGGTAAGGCATTCCGCAACGAGGTTGTGGCTCGCCAGTTTGTATTCCGTATGCGCGAGTTCGAGCAGATGGAGATGCAGTTCTTCTGCCAGCCTGGCACCGAGATGAAGTGGTTTGAGTACTGGAAGAAGGTTCGTCTGGCATGGCACGAGGCACTCGGCATGGGCAACGAGAACTATCGCTACCACGACCACGAGAAGCTGGCCCACTATGCCAACGCAGCTACCGACATCGAGTTCAAGATGCCATTTGGCTTCAAGGAGGTAGAGGGCATTCACAGCCGTACCAACTTCGACCTTTCTCAGCACGAGAAGTTCAGCGGCCGCTCTATCAAGTACTTCGATCCTGAGAAGAACGAGAGCTACGTGCCTTACGATGTAGAGACTTCTATCGGTGTAGACCGTATGTTCCTCAGCGTGATGTGCCACTCTTACTGCGAGGAGAAGCTCGAGAACGGCGAGAGCCGCGTGGTTCTGAAGTTGCCTGAGGCATTGGCTCCTGTGAAGTGTGCCGTATTCCCACTCGACAAGAAGGACGGCCTGCCCGAGTTGGCTCACGAGATCGTTGACGAGCTGAAGTTCCACTTCAACACCCACTATGGCGATCCTAAGGACTCTATCGGCAAGCGCTACCGTCGTCAGGATGCCATCGGTACTCCGTTCTGTATCACCGTAGACCACGATACTCCTAACGACCACAAGGTTACTCTGCGTTATCGTGACACGATGAAGCAGGAGCGTGTTGCCATCAGCGAGCTTCGCGGCATCATCGAGGACCGTGTGAGCATCACGAGCGTACTGAAGAAGCTTGGCGCGGAGATCAAGAACTTCTAAACGAACAACGGAAAAAGTCAAATACACATAGATGAATTTGAAGAATTTGAAATATCTGTTTCTGCTCATGATGTCGGCTCTTGTGCTGGCATCATGCAGCGAGACTGACGAAAACACCGACTCCGAGTACGACGACTGGCAGGCAAAGAACGAGACGGCTTTTGCCGAGATTCTCGTTAAGGCCAAGCAGGAGGGAGAAGCCAACGGATGGCACGTCTACCGCAATTGGAGTATGGAGAACCAGACGGGAAATACGGATCTCAACAACCAGCCTGTCACTCCTACCTTCAATGAGCTGAAAGACAACATCGTGGTGCAGGTGATGCAGCAGGGCGAAGGTTCTGCCGTGCGCCCTCTCTACACCGACTCGGTGATGGTCAGCTACAAGGGCATGCTGAAGAACGACTATATCTTCGACCACAACTTCACCGGCGACTATGATGTCGACAAGGCTCAGACCAGCAATTTCATTGTGAAGGGCGTTGTCGACGGATTTGCCACTGCCCTGATGAAAATGACTCATATCGGCGACCACTGGATGGTTTACATGCCTTACACTCTCGGCTATGGTTCCAGCCAGAGCAGCAATTCCACCATTCCAGCTTACTCAATGCTCAAATTCGAGATTGTGCTCAAGGGTTGGTACACCGATGGCAAATGGATTAAGAAATAATTCTATACCTCCATACAGAAAGTCCTGTGCTTCTTCGGCACAGGACTTTTTTATTTTCCCCATCAACTCGGAGGAGTTTCTTCGGGAGTTAAGGAGTTAAAGGAGTTATCGCTCCCTTCGGTCGCTGAGGAGTTAAGACAATAGCCTTGAGGGAATGTCTAATGTTAAATTTCAAGCCCACAAAACTGTTGTCTTAACTCCTTAACTCCTTTAACTCCTAAAGAAACTCCTGAAATCCAAATTCTAAAAATATGTTTCAAAGAATAAACAAGTGTATGTGTCCGCACACATTTTGGGCTTATAAGCAAAAAAAATGCTATTTTCATGCAAAAATATACGCAAAAGTATTGCAGATTTCAAGAATAGTAGTACCTTTGCACCAGAATTATAAGTTTTAGGTTTTTAGTTAGGTAATAGATTGTGATAGGTTATTAGTTTTAGGTAAACAAGAGATTGTTATTCAAGGACGACAGGTATTAGAATCTAAAGGTAAATAAGAGATTGTTATTCAAGGACGACGAAAAGTGAATGAAGTCAGGATATAGAAAAGAGTTTTCAAGATTCTCTTTTTCTTATCCGCTGAATTCAACCCAATAGATAGAGGTTTTGTTTAAAGGTGATAAGATCTTGTATTTTGGGATAAATAGAAATTTAACATTCAAATCATAAAAATGGCGATTCCTTTTAGGAGGGATCGCCATTTTCTCGCTTTGACTGTTCCTACATACTACTGGGCAGTTCAACAGAAAACAATAAATGGCAGTACAAACATTATGTTATATAGCAAAAAGACAGAATATCTGATGGAATCGATACGGGCAGGACGCTCCATGCACCGCGGTGAGAAACTGAACCTCATCGTAGGCTTGAGTATTCCCTCCATGCTGGCACAGATTTCCACCGTCATGATGTTCTTTATCGACGCCTCTATGGTGGGACATTTGGGTGCAGAGGCTTCAGCGAGCATCGGACTCATCGAGTCCACCACCTGGCTTATCGGCAGCCTGCTGAGTGCCTTTGCCACTGGTTTCTCAGTGCAGGTAGCCCACTTCATCGGAGCCAACGACTTCGGCAAAGCCCGCCAGGTGTTTCGCCACTCGCTGCTCTGCGGCATCATCTTCAGCATCCTGATAGCCCTCATCGGCGTGGGCATTCATTCTCCCCTGCCCCACTGGTTGGGCGGAGGCGATGACATTGCCGACAAGTCATCGGCCTATTTCCTGGTCTACAGCCTCGTGCTGCCCTTTGTCTACCTATACCACATGTCGGGCATGATGCTCAAGGCCGCAGGCAACATGCACACGCCCAGCGTCATGGCAATTCTGATCTGCCTGTGCGACGTCGTGTTCAACTACATCTTCATCTATGTGCTGCACTTGGGCGTGGTGGGCGCAGCCTTTGGAACCGCCTTAGCTTATGTCTGCATCTCGCTGCCCAACCTTTGGCAGGCAGCCTGCCACAACAAGATTCTCAACCTGCGTCAGGACAAGATTCGCTTCAGCTGGGTACGCGAATACGTGCACAATGCCTTCAAGATAAGCATTCCCTTGGCCATACAGAACATCCTGATGAGCGGTGCACAGATTGTCAGCACCATGATAGTGGCGCCATTGGGCAACATCGCCATTGCCGCCCACTCATTTGCCATCACCGCCGAGAGCCTGTGCTATATGCCTGGCTACGGAATAGGCGATGCCGCCACCACGCTCGTCGGTCAGACCCATGGCGCTGGCCGCATCGACTTGTGCCGCAATTTTGCCTACATGACGGTGGGTCTCGGCATGGGCGTAATGGCAGTGATGGGTGTTGTCATGTATCTCTTTGCACCGGGCATGATGGCAGTACTCTCTCCCGTCGACGCCATCTGCGACTTAGGCACACGCTGTCTTCGCATAGAGGCTTTTGCCGAACCGTTCTTTGCTGCCAGCATCGTGACCTATTGTGTCTGCGTGGGAGCCGGCGACACCTTCAAGCCTGCCGCCATCAACTTAGGAACAATGTGGTTGGTGCGCCTCACCCTGGCCTATGCCCTCTCGCAGCGCTTCGGCCTGGAAGGTGTATGGATAGCCATGGCCACCGAACTGACTTTCCGCGGCATCCTGTTCCTCATCCGCCTCTATCATGGCAGCTGGATGAACAGTTTTCTGAAAGCGAAGGGCTGAAAAACAGAACCTAATGTTAGGTTATGTTAGTGGAATGTTAGTTTAATGTTAAGAATGCAGGCATTTTGGGAAAAAACTTCCAAAAAGCTTGCTTTGTCGTTAGAAATGTGCTACTTTTGCAGCATCAAGTTTATGAAAGAAGAATAAATACACATTATTATATATATAAACCAACATCAGCTATTATGAAACTTAAGAAGTTTTTTGCTGCAGCCATCGTGCTGCTTACTGCCGGACAGGCCATGGCTCAGATGATGCCACCTATCCCGGTAGACAAAGATGTGAAAATAGGCCATTTGGACAATGGTCTGACTTATTACATCCGACACAACAGTTTCCCTGAGCATGTAGCCAGCTTCTACATCGCACAGAAAGTAGGCTCTATCAACGAAAACGACGACCAGCGCGGTCTGGCTCACCTCTTGGAGCACCTCGCCTTCAATGGCTCTGAGCACTTCCAGGGCAACAGCCTCCAGGAATACCTGCAGAGCATCGGTGTGGAATATGGCCGCAACCTCAATGCCTACACCTCTATTGAGAAAACCGTGTACTACTTCACCGACGTGCCCACCACACGCGTGTCGGCAGTAGACTCATGTATGCTAATCCTGAAAGACTGGAGCAACGGCATCTCTCTCACTAAGGAAGCCATCAACGACGAGCGCGACGTGGTGCACAACGAGTACCGTATGCGCATGGTGGGACAGCAGCGCATACTGGAGCGTGCCCTTCCTAAGCTCTACCCTGGCTGTAAGTATGGCTACCGCATGCCTATCGGACTGATGAGCGTCGTCGACGGCTGCGACCCAGAGACCCTGCGCGCCTATTACCGCAAGTGGTATCGCCCAGACAACCAGGCTATCATCATCGTCGGCGACGTGGACGTAGACCATATCGAGGCACAAATCAAGAAGCTCTTCGGAGGCATCAAGGTGCCAGCCAACGCTGCCAAAGTAGTGCCCGTGGAAGTGCCCGACAACAACCAGGGCATCTACGTGGTAGACAAGGACAAGGAGCAGCAGATGGGCATCTTCCAGATCTTCATGAAGCACGAAGCCACACCCGACTCGCTGAAGAACGGTGTCGACTATCTGCTCAAAGGCTATATGGACAACATCTTTGCCAGCATGATGAATGCCCGCTTCAACGAGAAATCGCAGGAGCCCGACTGCCCTTATCTGCAGGCAGGAACCAGCATTGACGACTATCTGCTCTCAAGCACCAAGGAGGCGCTCACTTCCTTCGGCGCTGCCAAGGACGGACAGATGAAAGAGGCTTATGCCGCCGTGATGCGCGAACTGAAGCGTGCACACGACTTCGGCTTCACTGCCACTGAGTATCAGCGTGCCAAGGATGAGTTTATGAGCCAGATGGAGAAGGTTTACACCAATCGCGACAAGATGAAGAACGAACAGTTCACCACTCAATATGTGGACAACTTCACCAGCAACGAGCCTATCCCTTCGGTAGAGGACGAATATCAGATCTATCAGATGCTGGTGCCTCACATCCCTGTAGAGGCTGTCAACCAGTACGCCAAGCAGTTGATTTGCGAAACCGACACCAACCTGGTGTCACTCGTCATGATGCGCGAGGCCGACGGTGCTGTTTATCCCACCGAGCAGGAGCTTGCCGACATCGTGAAGCAGGTGCGCGGCGAGAAGCTCGAGGCCTATGTGGACAATGTGAAGCAGGAGCCTCTCATCGCCCAGAAGCCTAAGGCTGGCAAGATCAAGAGCACAGCAGAAGACAAGAAGCTGGGATTCAAGACCCTCACCCTCTCCAACGGTGCCAAGGTGGTGCTGAAGAAGACCGACTACAAGGACAACGAGATACAGTTTGCTGCCACAGCCAACGTAGGTTACGCAGCACTCGACAAGGCCGACTACACCTTCGCCTTCATGGGCGGCATGCTGCTCAACGCAAGCGGTCTGGGCCAGTTCTCAAGCAACGACCTCGAGAAAGCCCTCGCAGGCAAGCAGGCAAGCGTGGCTTACACCGTCACTCCTTTCAAGCATGGACTCTCAGGCAACTCTACTCCTAAGGACATCGAGACCCTCATGCAGCTCATCTACCTCAAGATGACAGCGCTGAGCAAGGACGAGAAATCGGCTGCCAACCTCCTGAGCACCATCAAGACCGCTCTTGCCAACCAGAGCAAGAACCCAGAGATGGTTTATCAGGATTCGCTGCAGAGCACCATCTACATGGGCAACAAGATGGCACGCATCCCTAAGACCGAAGACCTCGATGCTGTCAACTATGACCGCGTGCTCGAACTGGGCAAGCAGATGTTCACCAACGCCAAGGACTTCACCTTCTTCTTCGTGGGCAACTACGACGAGGCCACTCTCCTGCCACTCATCGAGCAGTACATCGCCTCTATTCCAAGCAAGGGCGCCAAGCTGAAGAACAAAGCCATCCCTGTAGCTACAGGCGAGGTGAAAAACATCTTCACCAAGAGCATGGAGAACCCAATGTCGCAGGTGACCGAGATATGGTATGCCAAGACTCCTTACACCCTGCAGACAAGCGTGCTCGCCGACATCTCTGCACGATTGCTCCAGATGGACTATCTGCGCAACATACGCGAGAAGTTGAGTGCAGCCTACCATGCAGGAGCCGAGGCAAGCATGGAGCTCGACTGGGACGGACAACTGGCACTCAGCCTGACCGGCAGCGCACAGCTCAACCCCGAGAAGCTCGACGAGGCTCTGCCTTACTTCTTCTCTGGCCTGAAGACTACCATAGAACAGCCTAACGCCAGCGATCTGCAGAAGATCAAGGAGATTCTGACCAAGCAGGCTTCGGTAGACGCCAAGACCAATGGCTACTGGACTGGCATCCTGCGCAACTATGTCATCAACGGCATCGACCTGCACACCGATTACGTGAAGACAGTAAGCAGCGTCGACGGCAAGGCTATAGGCGACTTCCTTAAGAATATCGTCCTCAAGCCAGGCAACCACCTGGAAGTCATCATGAAGGCTACCAAGGAAGAGGCTGGAAAATAAAAGTTCAACGAACTTTTCAGAAATGGGAAGTTAGAGAAAACAATAAAACCATAAAAGGTCCCGTCGCAGAACCAAGTTCTGTCAACGGGACCTTTTACGTTACACGGGAAACGACGTTCCCAGAATGTCAATTCTTTTTGTGTCTTTTTGAGAAAACAATCTCTCTTGTTTTTAAGCTCTTCTTCTAACCTTGTTAGCGAGGGCTTCACGTCGGTCATGAAGAATCTGCTGGCATTTGTCCTGTGCAAGATTCTCAACCTCTGCATTGACCTTAATTAAACTATAATCCATAACCTATTGCGATTTGTAATGTTGCAAAGGTAAGATATTCTGACTACAAGCACCACGAAAAAAGTGAGAAAAGAACACTAAAAACCTCATTTTTTGACATAAATCAAGGAAAAATAGGGAAAAACCAACAAAAAATATCCATTTCCCTTTCTCCATCTGCGCTTTTTTTGCGATATTTGCACCCAAAAAAGCATAAACTCCACACTGGGCTTCCGAACACAAGAGATTCAGAGGTCAAAAGAGAGAGAAAAAAGGAGTTCTTCAACTTGAAAACATCAAAAAAGTATCAACAAAAATGAAGAAAGTATTCATGATGGTTGCCCTTGTGCTGACATGCACCACAGGCAGCCTTGCCAACGAGACATGCGCCGAGAGCGCCACAACATCCGAAATGAGCAGCCTTCCTGCCAAGAAATCAACCAAGAAGAAGAAGGCTACTACTAAGAAGAAGTCTACCACCACTGCCAAGAAGACTTCCTCCAAATCTTCAACATCGACAGCAACAACAGCTTCCACAGCCACGACAGACTCTTCGAAGACACATTCTGCCGACACTGTCAATACCAAGGCTTCTGCCGTAGGAGTATTAGCAGGACTCTTGGGCTATGCTGGCGGAAACAGCAGCAACACCACAGGCTCCACCACAAGCAAGGTGGGAAGCATCGTGGGAAGCATTCTCGACAACGTGATTGGCTCAACCACATTCAAGAAAGCCGACCTCTGCGCCCACACATGGAAATATAAATCGCCTGGCTGCGCCTTTACCTCAGAGAACCTGTTGGCGAAAGCGGGTGGCGAAATCGCTGCCAAGAAGGTGGAGGAAAAGTTAAGCACCTATTATCAGAAAGCTGGATTCAGCAGTTCGAACACTTACTTCAAGTTCAACGAGGACGGCACCTTCAATGCCAAGATAGACGGAAAGTCATGGAGCGGCACTTACACCTTCGACGAGAAGACTCACGCCATCGACCTGAAAGGCCGTCTGCTGCTTAGCCTCAATGGTTTCGCCACCAAGAACACATCTGGCATCAGCATCCTCTTCGAGTCGAAGAAACTGCTTACCATCATCCAGACGCTGACTGCCCTGAGCGGCAACACCACTCTCGGTACTATCGGCGAAATCTCCAAAAACTATGATGGCATCCGCGTTGGTTTCGATCTCAGCAAATAAATAAACAAATACAAATTTGAGATTTATCGACCTGTACGGTTGGAACGCCCTGAAAGGGCAGAAGCTCTTAGCCCAGGGCAGCGCCCTGGGTATAAAGGCAGTCAGCAAGGCGC
>ERZ780111.196-NODE-196-length-18825-cov-4.04587_pt1 | contig 18825 bp, 22 predicted proteins | sample MGYA00433084_ERZ780111 | MGnify/ENA primary metagenome ERZ780111 (study PRJEB29588, sample SAMEA2144299) | human gut metagenome | biome: human gut; feature: human-associated habitat; material: faeces | place: Denmark | collected 2008/2010 ... | reverse complement strand
TGTCGAAGGTCTGATGGATGGTGTGGCAGATACGCCGGAGAAACAGGATCGCTATCTGAAGATGATCTATAATAAGGCAAATGAATTGGATGCGTTGATTAATGAGCTGTCGCTCTATACAAATATTACGAACAATGCGATACCATATGAATTCCACAGGGTATCAGTTAAGGATTATTTTAATGATTGTATGGAAGAGGTTCGGGCAGATCTGTTGTCACATAATATGACTCTTACTTATAATAACTATTGTGCAGAAGATGTAAAGGTTGTCGTTGATCCGGATCAGTTGAAGCGAGTTATCAACAACGTTGTTACGAATGCGATCAAGTATACAGACAAAGAGGAAGGTCATATTGACATTTCTATAGAGGAAAGTGAGAAGATGATCAAGGTATCGATCAATGATGATGGACGGGGTATTGATAAAGAGAGCCTGCCGCATATATTTGACCGAACCTATCGTGCAGACAATGCAAGACGTTCCAGAGGCGGAAGCGGACTGGGACTTGCTATCTGTAAGAAGATCGTGGAAGAACATGGTGGAAAGATCTGGGCAACCAGTACGAAAGGCGAGGGTACAACGATCTATTTCACATTGAAGAAGTACATCAAGGAGGAAAATAAAGATGAGCAGAATATTGATAATTGAAGATGAACTTAGTATTGCAGAACTGGAGAGAGATTATCTGGAGTTAAATGATTTTGAAGTCGAAATAGAGACAAACGGAGCAAAGGGTCTGGATAAGGCACTGGAGAATGACTACAGTCTGATCCTGCTTGATCTGATGCTGCCGGATCTGGATGGATTTGAAATCTGTCGTCAGATTCGTGAGAAGAAGGATATTCCGATCATCATGGTAACAGCGAAGAAGAATGATATTGATAAGATTCGTGGATTGGGACTTGGTGTTGATGATTATGTAACAAAACCCTTCAGTCCAAGCGAACTGGTTGCCAGAGTAAAAGCACATATCTCCAGATATGAGAGATTGATCGGTTCAACTGCATTGCAGAATGATGTGATCGAGATTCGTGGTTTGAAGATCGATAAAACTGATCGTCGTGTCTATGTGGATGGCGAAGAGAAGGTATTTACAAATAAGGAATTTGATCTTTTGACCTTCCTTGCAAGCAATCCGAATAAAGTATTTTCAAAGGATGAACTGTTCAATAAGATTTGGAATATGGAGAGTATCGGGGATATAGCGACCGTAACGGTTCATATTAAGAAGATTCGCGAGAAGATTGAATTTGATACATCTAAGCCACAGTATATCGAGACTGTATGGGGCGTAGGATACAGATTCAGAATGTAGTGAGACAGAAATTATTCAGGCAGGAGAGAGCGTATCAGGGCTTTGGATTGTAAGAGGTTCTGATAAGGAGATAACAGATGAAGATAGAAGTATTATATGAAGATAATGATATATTGGTTGCTGTGAAGCCGTACGGACTGCCATCACAGCCGGATAAGAAGAATTCTGAAAATATGGTCAGTATGTTGAAGCTCCGTATCTTTGAGAAAGAGCATCGGACAGAGGAACCGTATCTGGCACCGATCCACAGATTGGATCGACCGGTTGGCGGCATTATGTTATTTGCAAAGAATAAAGAAGCTGCGGCAAAATTGTCTAAACAGAGCGAAGATGGTGAGATGGTCAAATATTATCAGGCGATCTTAACAGGTGAACTTCCGAATGATGCCGGAACGATCACGAATTATCTGATTCATGATAACCAGACCAATGTCACAAGGATTGTGGATAAAGATACACCGGGAGCAAAATTAGCAGAGCTTGATTATGAAGTGTTAGATGTCATGGAGACAGATGATGGAATCTTAAGCTATGTGCTGATCAATCTTATCACAGGCAGAACACATCAGATCCGTGTTCAGATGGCTGGTAAAAAAGCAGGCATTTGGGGTGATACAAAGTACAATCCTAAGTTCCGGAAGACAAAAAAATCTTATAAACAGATCGGTCTTCATGCATCCAGGCTGGAATTTGAACATCCTGTGACAGGAGAACACATGGTATTTAAGAATGAGCCGGAAGGCAAGGCATTCGAGATTATCGAGCTGGATGAATTTTAGAGATAAAAACCGAAGCTATAGGACAAAATGTGTTGATAAAAACCGCCTTCAACCCTGATAAATAAAGGGATGAAGGCGGTTTAATCTTTTTCAAATAAAATTTGAGGGTGAAAAATATGCTGATAGCTGAATCTGTCTACTACATATATCTATTTGGTTTTTGGGATAGATGTCGGATAGATTACATCTTCAAAGCCATTATAGCTGTGAACCCAGCGCATATTTCCATCGCTGTCATATTCTATTAAGTAGCTTATGATTTCGTCCCTGAAAGTCATAATAAGAACGTTCTGATCATTTATCTCATAGGTTCCTGTCCGTGTCGTCTGCCCTTTTTCGGTGACGGTCATATCTTCTGAGAAGGTAAAGTTCCCCTGATCCTCTACTGTCCATAGGGAATCGCACAGTTTTTCTTCAACTGTCCGTTCATCCCGTTTTTCAGGAAGATGGGTCATAACGAAATAGATTGAGACAAATGCTGCTGTGAGGATCAGAACAACGATAATGGTTATCTTCATAACTTTGAAGGTATGTGTCGTTTTCCTCTGTCTGGACAGGGATGCCTGCTGATCTTTGATCATATCCTGATAGGAGGCTGTGATACTGTAGCTTGAGCCTGCGATACTATTTGTCTTGTTTGTTGATAGTTCCTGTGTTGATTTTAACCGCAGGATAGCAGTCTCGGTCATGCCTTTGGTATTGATGTCTTCGGTCTGATCCGGAAGCTCTTTTTCCTGCAGGTATTGTTCGGAGATGGGAAGTCTGCCTGACTTGTCTGTTCCATTTTTCAGATGGAAGGAAGAATGGGTCTGTTCTTGTTCACTCATTTATTTATCCCTCGGTTTATATACGCAATTTATCATGGATAATATATACACAATTGGTAGAAAATGCAAGAAAAAAATATTTTGCATTCTATAAGAACAATTCCACGAGAACAAGCTATGAGAACAAGCAAAAATCCCTTGAAAATATTGGACTATATCTATATAATGACAGAAGGTATGTAACTTTTTAAAAGACAGGTATAGATGTCAGACACATTTAAAAGGTTACACGATAGAATTATTTTATGAGTATATAAAGGAGAAAATTGAGATGGCTAATGAAAAGAAATTAGTAGAGGCTATTACTTCCATGGACGAAGATTTTGCCCAGTGGTACACAGATGTTGTAAAGAAAGCAGAGCTTACAGATTATTCAAGTGTAAGAGGATGCATGATTTTACGACCGGCCGGTTATGCCATCTGGGAAAATATACAGAAGGAACTCGACAGAAGATTCAAGGAAATAGGCGTAGAAAATGTATATATGCCATTGTTCATTCCTGAAAGTCTTCTTCAGAAGGAGAAGGATCACGTAGAAGGATTTGCACCTGAAGTTGCATGGGTAACACAGGGTGGCTTGGATCCACTTCCGGAGCGTTTATGTGTAAGACCTACATCAGAGACTCTGTTCTGTGATCTGTATTCGAATATCATTCATTCATATAGAGATCTTCCAAAGGTTTATAACCAGTGGTGTTCAGTTGTTCGTTGGGAAAAGACAACCAGACCTTTCCTTCGTTCGATGGAATTCTTATGGCAGGAAGGTCATACGGCACATGCTACAGCAGAAGAAGCAGAGGAAAGAACCATCCAGATGTTAAATGTCTATGCTGATTTCTGTGAGCAGGTTCTGGCTATTCCTATGATCAAGGGACGTAAGACAGATAAAGAGAAGTTTGCAGGTGCAGAGGCTACTTATACGATCGAAGCTCTGATGCATGATGGTAAGGCACTTCAGTCCGGTACAAGCCATAATTTCGGAGATGGATTTGCCAAGGCATTTGGCGTTCAGTATACAGACGCAAATAATAAATTACAGTATGTACACCAGACTTCATGGGGTATGTCAACCAGAATTATCGGCGCGATCATCATGGTTCATGGTGATGACAGCGGCCTGGTGCTTCCACCAAGAATCGCTCCTACACAGGTTATGATCATTCCGATCAACCAGAAGAAGGAAGGCGTTCTTGAAAAGGCACAGGAGATCAAGGCAGCTCTTTCTGAGAAGTTCACAGTTAAGCTGGATGATTCCAATAAGAACCCAGGCTGGAAATTCTCTGAGCAGGAGATGCGCGGTATCCCTGTTCGTATCGAGATCGGACCAAAGGATATCGAAGCTGGTCAGGCAGTTATCGTACGTCGTGATAACAGAGAAAAGACAGTTGTGTCATTAGATAATATTACAGAAGCAGTTGGAGAGATCCTTGAGAAGATGCAGGCAGACATGCTTGCAAAGGCAACTGCTCATAGAGATGCCAATACACATGAGGCTCATAACTGGGAAGAATTCACTGACATTCTGACAAGAAAGCAGGGATTCATCAAAGCTATGTGGTGTGGCGACAGAGCCTGTGAGGAAGCGATCAAGGATGAGACCGGTGCAACAACCAGATGTATGCCATTTGAGCAGGAGCATCTGTCCGATGTCTGTGTGCATTGCGGTAAGCCTGCAAAGGCGATGGTATACTTTGGCAAGGCATACTAAGAGGAACATCGGCAAAGACGATGGTATACTTTGGCAAAGTATGATAAAAGAAAGAGTAGCCATTAGCAGATGATAGATAAGTAGTGTATTTGATTTTGCAGAATTTATGATACTTGCAATAGGTGATAACAAACATATTAATAGATTGTTATCACCTATTTTAATGTAATATATATTTGGGATGGAATATGCTGTTTTCAATTGATATCATGAAATATGGCATAGATGATGACGCAATCATGAAGTATATGGCATAGATGATGGCGCTTGAGGGTATATTGGATGAAAAAGCTTGTTAATACCTAGCCGAAGGATAGGCATACGGGTATGACAGCTAGAAAACAGAAATGATACCCAAGAGAAGGGCAGGCGCGTGGGTATGACAGCTAAGAAACAGAAATGATACCCAAGAGAAGGATAGATCATAGGGTATACTAGAAGAGAAGATGAGAGATACCCTATCAAAAAATAAAGTAATGGTATTGTGTACAGAAAGGCATAGAAATACCCAAGGAGGAGGTTGTGATATGGAGATCAGGATGCCGGAGAATGCGAAAAAGGTAATAGAGACACTGGAAGTTGCCGGATATGAAGCCTATATTGTTGGTGGATGCGTGAGAGACAGTATTCTTGGCAGAGAACCGGGAGACTGGGATATTACGACAGCAGCAAGACCGGAACAGGTAAAGGCGTTATTCAGACGGACGATCGATACCGGAATTAAGCATGGTACGGTTACGGTTATGTTTGGTAAAGAGGCATATGAAGTAACCACCTACCGGGTGGATGGAGAATATTCCGATCACAGAAGACCGGATTCTGTGGAATTTACTGCAAATTTAGAAGAAGACTTGAAGCGTAGGGATTTTACGATCAATGCTATGGCATACAGTCCTTCAGCAGGTGTGATCGATCTGTTCGGTGGAATGGATGATCTGGACAATAAGGTAATCAAGGCGGTCGGTGATCCGCTGGCACGATTTGATGAAGATGCCCTGAGAATCCTTCGGGCAATCCGGTTTGCAGGCCAGCTTGATTTCACGATCGAAAGGGATACCAGAAAAGCGATGATCCTACGGGCACAGTTCTTACAGGATATCAGTGCCGAACGTATCCGCGTGGAGCTTGACAAATTGCTGACTTCTGCGCATCCGGAGAAATTGATGGAAGCATATGTGACAGGTATAACAGCATATATCCTGCCGGAATTTGACCGAATGATGGAACAGCCGCAGAACAATCCATACCACAAATACAACGTAGGAGTTCATTCGATGGAAGCAGTTAAGGTTATTGAGCCAACTACAGTATGCAGATGGGCTGCGCTGCTTCATGATGTGGGAAAGCCGGAATGTCATACTGTGGATGAAAATGGTATCGACCATTTCTATGGACATAATGAGAAGGGGGCAGAGATTGCCCGTAAGGTGCTTCGCAGACTGCGGTTTGACAATGAAACGACAGATCTGGTATGCAAGATGGTGTTGTGGCATGATTATGGTTTAGGGGAGATGTTGAAAAAGACAACCTTCCGAAAAGCACTCAGCAGGATGGGAGCAGATTTCTTCCCTTATTATATCAAGATCCGCCGGGCGGATATGGCGGCGCAGAGTGATTATAAGTTAGAAGAACGGAGAAGCAGCATCGAGCATCTGGAGAAATTGTATCAGGAGATCACGGATGCGAAAGATTGTCTGACGATCAAGCAGCTTGCCATCAATGGAAAGGATTTGATCGCACTTGGTGTAAAGCCGGGAAAAGAGATCGGCGATATCTTGCAAGAGCTTCTGAATCAGGTGCTTGGCAGTCCTGAGTTGAACAACAGAGAAACGCTGTTGTCTATGGCAGATAAATATATTAAGAAGTAAAAAAATAAAGGTAGAATTATAACTGCATCTAGCTAATTATATATTGACATTACCCAAGATTTCGTAATGAGATGCATAGTGCCGGTAAATACGAGTGCCTGTTTGAGTCCGAAGGACGAGTTGGTCAATTCTTCATCTCTGCCGTATTTTACTACGGACTATGGGCAGTTTTGGCGTGATCCATATGCCGGACGGGTGAATGTGTCGCTCACAGATCCGTAGGTAAATGTGACATTTTATGAGAAAAATCGGAGATCATTTAAAACAGATAAAAATATGGAGGTGTGGAATGAGACTGAGAAATGTGTTAATTGTTGTGAAAGATATTGAACGGTCAAAGCAATTTTACCATGATCTGTTTGGACTCGAACCAATATTAGATAATGACGGAAATCTGATTCTGACGGAAGGATTAGTATTGCAGGATGAGAGGATATGGAAAGATTTTCTTAAAAGAGATGTGATATCCCACAATAATTCCGCCGAGCTATATTTTGAGGAGCGGGATATCGAAGCTTTTGTTGAAAAGTTGGAGCGGTTATATCCGTCGATTGAATATGTAAATCCACTTATGGTTCACAGTTGGGGACAGAAGGTGGTTCGTTTCTATGATCTGGATGGAAATCTGATCGAGGTTGGGACGCCGGCGTAACCGGAAACAGACAAGGAAGCTATATGCGGCGGAAAATTTATAATTCTGGGTGAAACATTGAGGTAACTGTGTATTAAGGGAAAATCTGTTTGACATGAAGGAAAGCAAGTAATACATAAGCTGACGGGGCTAAATAACAGGAGAGAAAAAATGAGAAACATCGTTTTGCTTGTCAGATATACAACACAATCAGGGATGAGAGGGAAATTTGTTGAGGCTGTGATGGCATCCGGGATTTTAGATCAGATTCGGAAGGAAAAAGGATGTGTGTCATATAATTATTATGAGGATGTCGAAGATCCGGACAAACTGCTGCTCGTAGAGGAATGGGAATCGGAGGAGGATCAGCAGAAGCATTTGCAGATGCCGCATATGGAGATGTTAAAGCAGATAAAAGAAAAATATGTCTTTGATACAGTAGTAACAAAAAGATAGGGTTTATATAATGGGAAAGGGGAAATTACTATGTGGAAAATATTTATAATTTTATTCGGAGTGCTTTTCGGCATATTTATTCCAAAATCAATATACGAGAATTATACAGATACAAATCGGGAAGACAGTACTTATGAAGAATATTCATATGCAGACTCAGAGGACAGTGTTTATGGGGACTATCCGTATCCAGATCCGGAGTATGCTGCCGGACGAGGTAACTTGAAAACCTATAACAACAAGGACTATGATCCGACAAAAACAGACTGGGAAAATTATGGGGATACCGGCTCGATCATGGAGATTGCGGACACGGACTGGGCATTAGAAAATGCTCCCGTGTTTCATGTAGAAACAAAGGAACAACTGGCTGGAGTTGTGTATTATGTCAATGCAGTCAAAGGGTATAATGATTCCGTGGAACTCTACCTTGAGGCGGATATAGATCTTGACGGTCTGGAATGGGTTCCGATGGGCGGATGGTACAGACCAGATAGATATCTTGAGTACACTACATTTGTGGGGCTTATAGATGGACAAAATCATATAATAAAAAATATGCATATAGATACAAAATACGGTGGACATTGCGGATTTGTAGGATATTCTTATTCCTTGCAGGTGAAGAATATCACTTTTGAAAAGGCATATGTGTCTGGAGGAACGTATGTAGGAATTGCAGGCGGAGAAATTTATGGTTCTGAAGACTGGATAAATGTAAATGTATCAGGTATGGTTGGAACACCCGGACCTGAAACCGGCTCGATCGTTGGCAGGGAAGCCGGTATTAATTTCAGAGACTGCGATGCAACGGTTGTGTATAAAAAGGAAAACGGAAGATTTGGAAGTATCCGGTATTTTTCACACAGATATCAGTTAATTGCAGAAACACCGGTTGTTGAAGCATTTACCCTGACTTATGAAAATGGCGTGATCATAAGAGATGAAGTTGAAGGATATGATAATCTGGGCTGGCATATTGAGCGGGATGGTTCGCTTCTTTTGGACAGAGCAGCAGAAGGTGAATTGCAGCTGCCGGCAGAATATACATATCCGGATACATCGATCTGGCTTGAGGCATATATAAATGGAACGTATATCAGAGTCAGCAATATAATCGAAGTGCCTTGATCAGATAGCGTTATTTTGTCCGGTATTTCAGGAGAAAGGGAAGTATATTATGTGTTTGCGGAGTGGTGGTGTTTCAGATATTATAATAATATACTTAAATGTGGAGAGCAAAAATGGTTGTATATAAATATGGTGATCCGGAAGCAAATATTGTATTGATCCAGCCAGTGGGAGATCATGATGTGCATGATATAGAAAATGAGGTTTCAGAGATAATGAAGAGGACTTCTCTGGAATTTCGGATGATTGCAGTTAAGGTGCATAGATGGAATCAGGATCTGTCTCCGTGGAGAGCACCTGCTGTATTTGGAAATGAAGATTTTGGCGAGGGTGCGTCGGCGTTACTGGCACAGATATTGGAATTGTGTAAGGATGAAAGTAAGACTTATTATCTTGGTGGATATTCCCTTGCGGGGCTGTTTGCACTTTGGGCATCCTGCCAGACGGACAGGTTTGCCGGGATAGCGTCAGCATCCCCATCAGTTTGGTTTCCGGGATTTCTTTCGTATGTGAAAGAATATGGGATTGCAAGCCCGGTTGTTTATCTGAGTCTTGGTGATCGGGAAGAAAGAACGAAGAATCAGGTTATGGCTGCGGTAGGCGATTGTATCCGGGAATTGTATGGATGGCTACAGGAGCAGGAGATTGACAGTATACTGGAATGGAATCAGGGAAATCATTTTAAAGAACCGGGAATCCGTACGGCGAAAGCATTTGCATGGGTGATGGAACGAACAAAAGGAACGATCAGAGGAAGGTGATACTTTATGAATGTTACGATGCTTGGAACAGGAAGTGCACTTGTTACGGAATGTTATAACACCTGTTTTGTGTTGCAGGAAAATGAGGAATATTTTATGGTGGATGGTGGCGGTGGAAGTGCCATTCTGCATCAGTTAAAGCATGCCGGAATTGACTGGAAAGAGGTTAGAACTATCTTTGTGACACATAAACATATCGATCACATTACGGGTATCATATGGATGATCCGTATGATATGCCAGCATATGAAGCAGGGCGAATATGAAGGCGAAGCTGTGATATATGCACATGATGAAGTCATTGATCTGCTGCTTGATCTGGCCAGAAAACTTCTGCCAAAGAAAGAGACAGATTTTATCGGTAAACGGCTGCATCTGATAGCAGTTAAAAATGGAGAGTCTGTTGAAATTTTGAATAAACGGGTTACATTTTTTGATATCCAATCCACAAAAGCGAAACAGTTCGGTTTCTGCATGGAACTGGGAGATGGAGAGAGATTAACCTGCTGCGGAGATGAACCATACAATCCATGTGAAAAGAAGTATGCAGAGAACAGTACATGGTTGTTGCACGAAGCATTTTGTCTGGATGGTCAGGCGGATATATTCCATCCATACGAGAAGCATCATTCAACAGTGAAAAATGCCTGTGAGTTTGCAGAAGAATTGCATGTGAAAAATCTGCTGCTGTATCATACAGAGGATCGGAATCTTTCACATCGAAAAGAATTGTATTATGAAGAAGGAAGAAAATATTTCAGTGGGAATCTTCTGATCCCGGATGATCTGGAAACGTTTATAATTTAATATGGTGATCCGGACGGCGAAAGCATTTGCATGGTTGATGAAGAATATGCTAATATAGTTAACAGAGACTAACTGCATTGGCATATTTTTTTTATAAAGGAGAATAGATATTATGTTACAGTGGAAAATATTTATGGTGATGGCATTGATCGGGCATATATTGTGTGGGATTTCAGATGGATTTCTGACATATGCTCCAAATGGAAAAGTCGATCTGACAAATTTTAAGGATTATGAAAAATCCAAGGTAGCCTTTCATGGAATGCCACTGAAGAATCTGTCGGTTGCGATGTTGTTGGGCGTGTGTGCAATGACGCTTGAGATATTCGGATACATAGCTCTTTGTGACTGGATGCAGCAGTATTCAGAAACATATTATCTGATCATGCTGATATCAACACTTGTCATGTTTATCAATCTTGCATTGCATCATCTGTTCTGTTGTCTGGTTGAATGGTTTTTTGTAAAATTAAATCTGACAGAAGAAGCTCTGCACGCGGTATGGGATTTCTTTAAGACAACCTGTTATACGATGTATCTGGGATATCTGGGAATGTTGGTATTTGCGGCAGCATTTTTTATTGCTGTTGTGACAGGAAAAACTTCACTTCCGGCATGGGCATGTATTTTTAATCTGCTGCCGCTTGCAATCGTGATCCTGCCAACAAAACTTCCGGCAAAAGCAAATGTAATCGGGGTGATCATGTTTGCCGGGTTGCTTTTTCTTATATAATGGTCACGTTAGAGAGCCGGGAACTATCGGCGTTCTTACTTTATAGAAATTATCTTGTAAAAAAGTATAAAATAAAGGAAAATATAAAAAAAAGTATAAAATGAGGTAATATATGCAGAAGCCATTTACAATTACATTTAGTAAAGCACCGAAAAACGCATGTATTCATACAGATAAAACTGCATATTATCATTTACCGGGGCTGTTCGAATTCTATGAGCTGTATCGTGTATTCCTGCCATTGTTCCGGGAGCACAGAGAATATTTCTATGACTGGTGCGAGATCGGTTCGATCTATGGTGCTCCGGCGGACTGTCTGTGGGGTGGCGGACGTGTTGGATATGGTGATTGTGATCCGGAGGATGTACGGGAATTGATGGACGAGTATGGAATCTCAGCCCGATTGACCTTCAGCAACTCCCTGCTTTGTGAGGAGCATCTGGCGGATAAGAGATGTAACGAGCTTTGCAGATTATTTGAAAAAAACGGAAAGGCAGAAAATGGGGTGATCGTCCATTCGGAGCTGTTGTTAGATTACCTAAAAAAGCAGTATCCGGGTTTTTATTTTGTATCATCGACTACAAAGGTTCTGACAGATTTTGAGGAGTTGGTAAAGGAGACAGATCGGGAAGATTTCCGTTATGTTGTGCCGGATTTCCGATTGAATAAGGCATGGGAAAAATGGGAAATACTGACACAGTCGCAGAGGGATAAAGTGGAATTCCTGTGTAATGAATGTTGTTCCTTTGGGTGTAAGGACAGACGCAAATGTTATGAAACGGTCAGTCGCAAGAATCTTGGAGAGGATTGCCCGGAGCATGAGTGTACGGCTTCAGATGTCATGGGCGGTTATCGTTTTTCAAAGGCAATGACAAATCCGGGATTTATCGGAATCAATGATATAAAAGAAATATATCTGCCGATGGGATTTTCTCATTTTAAGATCGAAGGGCGAAGCCTTGGCAGTGCATTGATCTTGGAATTTTTGCTTTATTACATGACAAAACCGGAATATCAACTGCACGTTCGGGAGGCTGTCTATCTGGATAATATGCTGGATCTTTTTTAACGGAGCAATTGCGAATCAGAGCCTGTAATGTTAATATAAGGCTATATGGGTAAGACAAGGTAGGTGGCATTCGTGAGAGCAGAAGAAGTTATGCAGGAAGTTGCAAAGCTGTGCAGGAGTTTTCATGCAAAAGAAGTAATATTATATGGTTCAAGGGCAAAAGGTACAGCGATGGAAAGAAGCGATATTGATATTGCTGTTTCGGGTGTGGATAACTTTGAATCACTTGTTGAAAAAGTGGAAGAATTGCCAACACTTTTCAGTGTGGATTTAGTGAATATGGATACCTGTAGGAATCGGTTATTATTGGAGGATATCAGGCAATATGGACGAGAAATTTAACAGACGGTTTTTATCTTTCTGCAATTCACTGGATGGATTGTCGGATTAAAGCCATCCCAATTTTTCGTTTGACTTTTTCGAAAATGAGAAATATAATAACGTCTTGAACGAGTAGCAAACATGCGTAAATCCAGTTTTGCTGCTCGTTTTTTTAATTATATATTGTCATTAGAAAGTGTGTAGCTTATCAGCGTAAGTCCAACTTATAAGATAAGTACACACTTTTTTTTGTGTGAAAAAGGAGGATTAAATTAAGATGGCGGAAAGTAATAAGATGAGGGAGATGCCGGTAAATAAGCTGATGGTTCAGATGGGAATACCGATGATCCTGTCGATGGCATTACAGGCGGTCTATAATATCGTGGACAGTGCATTTGTAGGCAATATGAAGGTGGGGAGTGAAGCAGCATTAAATGCACTCACACTGGTATTTCCGGTTCAGATGCTTATGGTGGCTGTAGGAATTGGAACAGGTGTAGGAACAAATGCACTTCTTGCCATGACACTTGGACAGAGAGATGTGAAAAAAGCAGCAAGAGTTGCAGGCAACAGCTTATTTCTTGGTGGAATTATTTATGTGGTATGTCTGTTATTTGGTATCTTTGGAGTGAAAGCCTACATCTCATCACAGACCGTTGATCCGGAAGTTATCTCGATGGGAACAACATACTTGCGGATCTGCTGTGTGTTGTCCTTTGGCATTATCTTCTTTTCATTATTTGAAAAATTATTACAGGCAACAGGACGTTCCCTTTATTCAACGATTGGTCAGGTTACGGGAGCTGTTATAAATATTATTCTTGACCCGATCATGATCTATGGTATTGGACCTGTTCCGGAAATGGGAGTAGCGGGAGCCGCATATGCTACCGTCATAGGACAGATCGTATCTGCCGGTTTGCTTCTGGTATTTCATCTGAAGTTAAATAAGGAATTTGAACATGGAATAAAACATATGAAGCCGAGTGCCAGAACTATGAAAGAAATCTATTCCATTGGTCTTCCTGCAATCATTGCACAGGCACTTATGTCAATTATGGTTTATGCGATGAATCTTATTTTAAAATTCAATCCTTCCGCCCAGACGGCATATGGATTGTTTTATAAGGTGCAGCAGTTTGTATTGTTCCTTGCATTTGGACTGAGAGATGCAATCACGCCGATCATAGCTTTTGCATATGGCATGGGAAGCAAGAAAAGGATCAAAGATGGAATCCGCTATGGTCTTATTTATACCATAGCATTGATGATCCTGGGCGTTCTCATCACAGAGATTTTTCCAAATGCCTTTGCCTCGTTGTTCAATGCAGGTCAGTCAAGAGCGTATTTTATCGGTGCAATGAGAATTATCTCGATCAGTTTTGTATTTGCCGGAATCAATGTGGCATATCAGGGCATCTATCAGGCATTGAATGGCGGTCTTGAGTCGCTTGTCATATCACTTCTCAGACAGCTTGTGATCATATTGCCATTGGCAGCTATCTTCGCTGTCTTCGTAAGAAATGGCCAAATGGGTGTTTCACTGATCTGGTGGGCGTTCCCGATTACAGAATTTTTCTCATGCTTAGCGGGATATGTATTTTTGAAGAAAATACAGAGAAACAAGGTAGAAAAATTAGGATAAACTATGAATGTGGTATCTGTAAGCTCGGTAAGAGGGAAAACTGTTTTGAATTTGTTCCGTGTCTGTGCAATATGGATGAGCGGAATTCAGGACAGGTGAATGAAAAGTCTAATCCTTCAGCTTTGTAAGATTGACAAAAACAATACAATGCAGTATATATAGAACAATATAAATGCTTGTCTCGGCGTTAAAGAAGACTATAGATTTTGCTGTTTCTGAACATAACAGTATGCTCTATAGTCTTTTTTATTTATGTAATTACAGAAGATGGAGGAAGAACATGATGTCATCAAAGAACTGGTTGAAAAAAATAGTGATAATTATAGTAGGTTCTGTTATTGCAGCTTATGGAATCACACTTGCCTTGTATGCGGGATTTGGAGGCGCAACACTTGCAGTTTTGTGGCAGGGTATTTCAGAAACATTTCATATAAGTATCGGAATGGCTTCGTTTGTTGTAGCTGTTGTGATGATCTTATTTGCGGCTATTTATGACAGGTCGCAGATTCATATAGGAACATTTTTGTATCAGGTTGTGTACAGTGGGTGTGTGGATTTGTTTGCAAAATGCCATATATACAGCAAATACATGTGGATAAATTTCTTCATTATGCTGGCAGGTGTGGTCTTATTTGCAGTTGGAACAGGTCTGTATGCATCTGCATCTCTTGGCAGAGGTTCTTATGAAGCAGTAACTTTTGCATTGGCAGAGAAAAATAACTGGCAGGTTAAGATCGTTCGTATCATATTAGATATTTTAATGGTCGTGACAGGCGTGCTTATGGGAGGGAAGTTTGGAGTATGTACGATCATCACCGTTATAATCTCAGGACCGGTTATACAATTTACAAATGGCAAGGCAAAGCAGATTTTTAAGATGTAGGATGAAAATATTCAAAAATATATCCTTAAAAAATCCTCATGATACTGTATGAATATGCCTATAGAAAAATAAAATATGCTGTGGTAAACTGAGAGAAGAATTATCCGTTATGGAGGGAGACAAATGGCATATAATCTTCCGGATAGAGTTATAAAGGAAATTACAGCGTTTGCAAAAGAAAATTCAATTATAAAAATAGTTTTGTTTGGATCTCGGGCAAGAGGAGATCATACAGAGAGAAGTGATGTGGATTTAGCTGTGTACGGTGGGGATTTTGATTCTTTTTATTGGAATATAAAAGAAAACATCCATTCGCTCCTTTCTTTTGATGTGGTTGATATGAATTCAAGGGTTACGGAAGAATTAAAAAAAGAAATTGAAAGGGATGGGGTTGTTATATATGAAAAAACTAGATAATTTTGCAAATTGCCTTGATATATTAAAGCAAGCAGATTTTGAACTTGCAGACAGCAATGATATATATCGAATGGGTGTTGTTGGGCAGTTTAATCTGACTTTTGAACTTGCCTGGAAAGCATTGCAGGAAGTGCTGAGAATGCATGGAGTAGAAGGAGCGGAAACAGGTTCGCCAAGAGAAATATTACAGGTCGGGTATAAAGTCGGATTTGTGAACGACTCATCTGTTTGGCTGCTGATGTTGAAAAAAAGAAATACATCAATTCATATATATAACGAGGAAGAAATTGATGAATTGATCGTGTTTATACGAGATAGTTTTATTCCAGCTTTTACAGATCTTGAGGAGACATTGCAGGAAAAACTTATAGAAGTAGATGAGTGGTAATCGTCTTTAATAAACTCCGGTTTGCAATAGTGAGATGAATAAGTCCTTGCACAAATACCCTGCATAAGGTAAAATAATTTCATATGAATATTTGTGAACTGGGGGCACCACTTTTCACAAGGAAGATAACAGGCGCCGGATCATACCGTTATGGTTGTATGATCCGGTGCCTTTTTGTGTTACAGGGCATTTGTCCTGTAGTGCAGAAAATGTGTAATTATGAAAGATAGGAGAACATACATGGTAAAAATCAATGGTGAAGAAAAAGAGATTGCCGGTAAGAATCTTCTGGAATATTTGAAGGAAGCCGGATTTGAGCCGGAACGTGTCGTTGTAGAACGGAATCTCGACATTATTCCAAAAGATGAACTTGGCAATACGATCATTCAGGATGAAGATGTGATCGAAGTATTACGATTTGTTGGCGGAGGTTGAGACATGACAGAGATGCAGAAAAAAATGCAGGAGCTGATCTCGCAGGAAGAACTGGATCGTGCATTTGATGCAAGATTTCCGAAAGAGATGCAGGTAAAGTTACGTGCGGCGAAGGTGGCTGTTGCAGGTATCGGTGGACTGGGGTCAAATATCGCAGTCATGCTTGCAAGAACCGGCGTCGGACATTTGCTTCTGGTGGATTTCGATGTGGTGGATGTGACGAACCTCAATCGTCAGATGTACTTTATATTCCAGCTCGGGAAGCCGAAGACGGAAGCCCTGCTCGAAACCCTGTATCAGATCAATCCATATCTGACGTATGAGACAGTGCAGACGAAAGTAACCCCGGACAATGTAAAGGAATTATTCGGTGGATATCCGATCGTGTGTGAAGCATTTGACAAACCGGATCAGAAGGCAATGCTGGTGCGTGAACTACTGATGCAGTGTCCGGATGCAACTGTTGTATCAGGAAATGGCATGGCAGGGTATGCAGATACGAATGCGATAAAAACGCGCCAGATGATGCGCCGCCTGTATGTGTGCGGAGATCAGAGCACTGATGTCGGCGACGGTATAGGACTCATCGCTCCGCGGGTAGCTGCCTGCGCAGCTCATGAGGCAAACAAAGTATTACAATTGATAATGGAGAAATAAATGTTAGAGAAAATTGGAGATTACATGATACTCGGATACCTTGATATACCAAAACAAGGGCATTTGAGTCCGCCGGTACTTGATGGCGCATAAGGGGCATCTTAGTACCGCTGCAGGACTCAACGAGCGGAAGCGTCCCTTGGTTGGTAATGTCAAGGTATACGAGTATTATAATATATATAACTCTAACATTTATTTCTCTGCAGAGAAAAGGAGACAACATGGAAGATAAATTCATTTTAGGCGGCAAGGAATTCAAGAGCCGTTTCATTTTAGGATCAGGCAAATACAACCTGAATCTGATCAAGGCAGCAGTCGAACAGGGAGGGGCAGAGATCATCACCCTTGCATTACGACGTGCAAATACACAGGAAAGTGAGAATATTCTGGACTATATTCCGGAAGGAGTTACCCTGCTTCCGAATACTTCCGGTGCAAGAAATGCCGAAGAGGCTGTCCGCATCGCAAGACTTAGCCGGGCAATGGGCTGTGGCAATTTTGTAAAGGTAGAGATCATGCGTGATGCAAAATACCTCTTCCCGGATAATTATGAGACTGTGAAAGCAACCGAGATCCTTGCAAAGGAAGGCTTCGTGGTACTGCCATATATGAATCCGGATTTAAATGTAGCAAGGGATCTTCAGAATGCAGGTGCGGCTGCTGTTATGCCGCTTGCAGCTCCAATACGAAGGCTATGATCCAGGTATTGATCGATGAGATCGACCTGCCGATCATCGTGGATGCCGGCATCGGAAAACCATCTCAGGCATGTGAAGCGATGGAAATGGGTGCAGCTGCGATCATGGCAAATACAGCCATTGCAACAGCAGGTAATGTACCGGAGATGGCGGCAGCATTTAAGCTTGCAATCGAAGCCGGAAGAAAAGCATACCTGACCGGAATGGGACGTGTACTTGCAAGAGGCGGAAGTGCATCGGATCCTTTGACAGGTTTCTTGCGTTAGGGGGCAGTCGGAGATGAATGAAGAAAATCAGGTATATTTTGTTGACAGTGACAAGCTTCCACAGGAAGCGCTAGCGCGCAAGCATCGTCTGGAACAGGATGCATCGTTCCGGACAAATCATATGGAATATATGGAAGGCATGCAGGTGATCGATTCGGATATCAAGGACAAAGTACTTGCGGCTATGGATGCATATGACTATGATTCCTATACTGCGGCAGATGTAGAACGTGCGCTGTCACATGAGAGCTGTACGATCGAGGACTTTAAGGCATTGCTGTCACCGGCAGCAGCACCGTATCTGGAACAGATGGCAAGGAAAGCAGAGGAGATCACGAAGAATCATTTTGGAAATACAGTCTATATCTTCACTCCGCTTTATATTGCAAATTATTGTCAGAACTACTGCATTTATTGTGGCTTCAACTGCTATAACAACATCCGCCGGAAGAAGCTGACGATGGAGGAGATCGAGCATGAGATGCAGGTTATTGCGCATACCGGCATGGAAGAAATTCTGATCCTGACAGGCGAGAGCCGGGCATATTCGGATGTTACATATATCGGGGAAGCGGTGAAGATCGCAAGAAAATATTTTAAGAATATCGGAATCGAGATCTACCCGGTAAATGTGGATGAATACAAATATCTGCATGAATGTGGTGTTGATTATGTGACTGTTTTTCAGGAGACATACAACACGGACAAATACGAGACCTTACATCTGATGGGACACAAGCGCGTCTGGCCATATCGTTTTGATGCGCAGGAGCGTGCACTGATGGGCGGCATGCGCGGAGCCGGATTCTCAGCACTTCTGGGACTGGATGATTTCAGAAAGGATGCACTGGCAACGGCACTTCATGTCTATTATATCAACCGCAAATATCCACATGCAGAATTATCATTGAGTTGTCCGCGCCTGCGTCCGATCGTGAATAATGAGAAGATCAATCCAAGGGATGTAGGAGAGAAGGAACTTTGTCAGGTGCTTTGTGCATATCGGATGGTCCTGCCGCTTGTGGG
>ERZ780111.193-NODE-193-length-19076-cov-6.50439_pt1 | contig 19076 bp, 14 predicted proteins | sample MGYA00433084_ERZ780111 | MGnify/ENA primary metagenome ERZ780111 (study PRJEB29588, sample SAMEA2144299) | human gut metagenome | biome: human gut; feature: human-associated habitat; material: faeces | place: Denmark | collected 2008/2010 ... | reverse complement strand
GCGCCGCTTCGAGGTGCAACGGGGAACGGTGGTTGTGGCAGCCGAGCTTATGCTTTCCGTATGGATAACCCTTGTAGCATGGATAAGTGTATTCCGGTTTGAGAACGCCCTCCTGAAGGCCTATAAGACCGTTTACGAGTTTGAAAACGGAACCTGGAGGATATGGCGCCTGCACGGCCCTGTTGAACATCGGCTTGTGCGGATCGCTTACGATTTCGCTGTAGTGCTTTCCTATGTCGGCGAGCATTTCCACGTCGATGCCCGGGCTGGACACCATTGTCAGAATCTCTCCTGTGGACGGTTCGATGGCCACGAGACTGCCCACCTTGTTCTGCATAAGCATCTGACCGTATTGCTGGAGGTCTGCATCGATGGTGGTGACCACGTCTTTCCCCGGTATGGCTTCCTTGTCGAGCTCCCCGTCCTTGTAACGTGACTGGATCTGGTTCCTCGAGTTCCTCAGATATATCTGATATCCCTTTTCTCCGCGCAATTCCTTCTCCCTGGCCGCTTCAATGCCGGTTTTCCCTGCATAGTCTCCCGGCCTGTACTCGCCAGGGTGCTTCTTGATGTAGGACTGGTCCACCTCGGAGACGTAGCCGAGAAGGTTTCCTCCTGCATTGACAGGATAGTCACGGATGCTTCGGACCTGGCCCTTGAATCCTGGAAACTTATATTGGACTTCCGCGAATTTCATATAGGTCGTGGCCGGAATCTGCTTGAGCATGACAGTTGACTGGTAGCCGATCCGCTTGCGGTCCCTCCGGTAGGTCTTCATCTTGTCGCGGATGAAGTCGCTGCTTACTCCGAGCACGTCGGACAGGAGCAGCGTATCGAAAGGCTGCACTTCCTTCGGGGTTACAAGGATATCGTACGCCACCTTGTTTCCGACAATGATTTTTCCGTTACGGTCATAGATGATGCCTCGTGTAGGATAGACGATGTCATAGACCATCGAGTTGTTGGAGGCATTGATCTTATACTTGTCGTCAATGATCTGGATGACGAAAAGCCTGATGAGCAGGATGCCGGCTACGATGAACAGGCCGGCCTTAAGCCGATTGACACTTGAAGAATACATCACTTTCTCTCGTTAGGGTCCAACAAACTCGCGAGGAACAGTGACGCGACAACGCCTGTGAGCCAGGACAATGCGAATCTCAGCAGAATGAACGGCCAGTCCCTCACCGACGAGCCGTCAGCCCAGATGTAGATGAAAAGGAAGATGAATTGACCTATGGCAAGGGCAGAGAAAAGCTTTGTGGCTCCGAACTTCATCATTGACACGTCCTCTCCTGTAGATACGAGCTCATTTCCGAAGACGATGTTGCAGATGAAACGTCTGGAGGCGGCCACCGGAACGAGTGCAAGGGCATTGAGTCCGACGACTCCTTCAGCAAGAAAATCCACGGCGAGTCCGGACGCGAAAGCTATCAGCATTGCCGGCAACGTCCCGATTCTGGTAGGAAGCAGAAGAATGATGCACGGTAACAGACTCAGGGTTATGTAGGGACTGATATGGAAATAGTTACATATCAGCAGCTGGACTCCGAGTATGATGAAGAACATAAGAAAGTAATTCTGCTTCATTTTTTACCTCCTATGATTTTTTTGCCTTCTTCCAGTGATTCTATCTCAGCCAACTCCTTGTTTGTGACAAGTGTGACATACCTCAGCGCGGAGAAATCCACAAACAGTTCCACAGACACTTCGTATGTGGCTCCGTTCACGATTTTTCTTTCGCCTGTGACTCCAAGAGGAATGTCCGGCGGGAATATGGATGAATAGCCGCTTGTGTAAACAGTGTCTCCCGGCTCGAATTTGTATTGGAGCGGTATCTCCTTGAGGACTGCGCTGTCGTTATGCCTTCCGTCCCAGCACATCGGTCCGGCAGCTCCGTCATTGCCGATTCTCGCACTTACGCTGAACTCAGCATTGAGGAAAGAAATAGCATATGAATAATGTCTGCTGACCGCATCCACGATTCCGATCACGCCGTTGTTCGTAATCACGCCTGTCTGCGGCTTCACGCCATCATCGGAGCCCTTGCCGAGAATCATGTAGTTGTGCTGCTTGTTCAGGCTGTTCTTCACGACAGGAGCCGGCATGAAACCGAATTTGTCAGAAATCATTGACAGCCTCTTTCGGGACAATGAATCAAGCTTGGCGCTCTCCAACTGCCTTTCCAACCTGGAAATCCTGCGGTTCAGTTCGAAGATGTCCTCCGTGAGTTTCTTGTTTTCCTTGGAAAGCGAGAAATATCTCGAAATGGATTCAGTGCATCCCCAGACCTTTCCTGTCACTCCCTGCAGTGCCTTGGTCACGAAGAAATTCTGGACCGTGCTGCTGTTGCGCAGCATACTAAGTGCGGCAATCTCCAATGAAATGAAGACTGCCGTATTCAATATTATCAGAAATATGTTTCCCCTTTTCCGCATCAGCGCTTAAGGAAAGAGCAGTTTCCGATGTGTTTCAATGCAATGCAGGTTCCTCTTGCCACCGCGTGGAGCGGATCCTCAGCCACGTGGAAAGGAATATTGACCTTCTCTGTCAGACGTTTGTCAAGTCCTCGGAGCAATGCACCGCCACCAGAGAGGAAAATGCCGTTTTCTACGATGTCGGAATACAGCTCCGGCGGAGTCTGTTCCAATACGTGGAGGATGGACGCCTCGATTCGCATGATGGACTTGTCCAGACAGCTTGCCATCTCCTGATAAGTGATGGTAGCCTCTACCGGGTGCGCTGTCATCAGGTTAGGTCCGTGTACCGTAAACGGTTCCGGAGCATCTTCGAGATTTGTCAACACTGAGCCCACAGCCCATTTGATGGCCTCTGCTGAAGGCTCGCCAACACGGATGTTGTGCTGCTGCCTCAAGTATGTCTGGATGTCGCTCGTGAAAACGTCACCTGCCGTACGGATACTGTCCTGTACAACAATTCCTCCGAGAGAAATCACGGCAATCTCAGTGGTACCGCCACCTATATCGACTACCATGCTGCCCTTAGGCGCTTCCACCTCCAGTCCGATACCGAGAGCTGCGGCCATAGGCTCGGAAATAAGATAGACATCACGTCCTCCGGCATGCTCCGCCGAATCCCTTACTGCCCTGAGCTCCACTTCGGTACTTCCGGAAGGAATGCCGACTACGAGTCTCAAGTTAGGGGAGAGGAATGAATGTCTCGTGCTGTTCACTTGTTTGATGAAACCTCTGATCATCATTTCGGCAGCCTGGAAATCGGCAATTACACCGTCCCTCAGAGGTCTGATGGTGCGGATGCCCGGTTGCTCTTTTCCGTGCATGAGCTTGGCCTTGTGGCCGAGAGCGATACATTTGCCGCTTGTGCTGTCTATGGCGACAATGCTCGGTTCGTCCAACACGATTTTGTCATTCTGGAAAATGACCGTGTTGGCAGTTCCCAAGTCCATTGCCAATTCTTGAGTCAAGAATGAAAATCCCATATCTTTCTGTCCGGAATTATCTTGTTAATAATACAAATTCATATTTTCCGTAAAATTACAAAATAATCTTAAATTTGCCCAATAGAGTTATCATTAAAATGAACTGATATGAACAGAAAAAAATATCTTATAGTGATGGCGGCAGGACACGGGACCAGAATGCACTCCGAACTGCCGAAACAGTTTCTCGATCTCGCTGGGATTCCGGTGCTTCGGCGGACCATCACCAAGTTCATTGACGCATACCCCGACATCACTGTGATAACGGTGCTGCCGGTGGATGGTGATTACGAGCAATGGTGGCGAGATTACTGCGCACAGTCTGACTTTATGTGCCCTCAGATGATAATCAGGGGCGGAATAACCCGCTTTCACTCTGTAAGGGCCGCGCTCGAAAAAGTGCCTGACGGAGCACTTGTAGCCATCCATGACGGAGTCCGTCCGATGCTGTCGGAAGGAATGATAAAGTCAATGTTTTCAGTCATTTCGGAGGACGAGAACATTCGCGGACTGATACCTGTCATCCCTATGGTGGACACGCTTAAAATTCTTAAGCCGTCTGCCGTGCAGTCTGAATTCGGACACAAACTTTATAGCGAACAGGAGGAGAAACATGTTGACAGGTCCGAGATCTTCGGAGCCCAGACGCCTCAGATTTTCCGTTCTGAGGACATAAAGAAAGCATACTCCCAGGCTTACGACACGTCATTCACTGATGACGCATCAGTCGCGTCCAGATACAAAATACCCCTCGTCTATATTGAAGGCGAGAGGCTGAATTTCAAAATCACGACGCCGGAAGACCTGGCGATGGCAAAGGCCATGCTGAATCCCGACATGTGAAACCGGTGTCCGAAGATGGACTCAACTTTCTAGTCGTCAGCCATTTCCGATGGTGATGACTTCTTGGTGCCGTCAGAATAACTGGTCCTTCTATAGTCCTTTACCCAGACCTGTCTGTCGATGGCCTCATCCAGAGCGATCATTGTCTCTGTGGCGAGGATATAAGGAATCTTCTGGACTGTATTGAGCAGAATCTCCATGAGGTGGTCATTGTCGAAACAATAAATCTTCACCAGCAGCGCGTACTTTCCGGTAACGAAATGGCACTCCACCACTTCAGGGATTTTCTTCAAGTGGGCCACTACTACATTGTACTTGTCCGCTTCGGACAATGAGATGCTGATGAAAGCGCAGATATTCAATCCGATGGCCTGAGGCTTTACTAAGAGGCGGGAGCCGGTGATGACGCCGTTGGCTTCCAATCTCTTGACCCTCTGGTGAATAGCTGCACCTGAAACTCCGCATTCGCGAGCTATCTCCAAAAACGGCATTCTCGCATTCTTAACGAGAAAAGACAGAATTTTCTGGTCCGTCTGGTCAATGTGATATTTTATCATACTACTTACGATTTATTACTTCCGTTCTGCAAAAGTAATGATAATAATTTAAAATAAGTCATAAAAATACAGAAGAATCTATACTTTTATAACTTATTTTGATAGTTTACGATAAAACAATTACTGAAACCTCGCTAAGATTTCTTGACGAATTTTCTGCGGGAACCTTTCTTGGTAGGCTCGGAAGTCGCAATTATCTCTTTGCAGGCCTCTTCCGTCAATGACTGTGCATCAGTATCTTTAGGAATCTTGTAATTCTTGCCGTCCTGTTTGAGATAAGGACCGTAGCGTCCGTTGATGACCTGGATGCCGCTTTCAGTGAAGTCTGAAATCACGGTATTTGCCGCAGTCTTTTCAGAATTGGCATTGATGGCATCGATACATTCTTCCAATGTCACGGTCAGCGGGTCTTTGCCGCGTGGCAGAGAGACGTTCTTGTCCCCGTATTTGAGATACGGACCGAAGCGTCCTTTGGTGGCGATGATGTCTATGTCATTGAACTTTCCTACAGTTCTCGGCAGCATGAAGAGCTTGACTGCATCCTCGAGCGTGATGCTCTCTATCAGCTGACCTGGAGCAAGATGCGCAAACTGCCTGTTCTCGCCTTCACCCTTCTGGATATACGGACCATATTGACCGAACTTGGCGACAATAGGCTCTCCGTCTGCAGGGTCATTGCCGAGCTCGCGGCTCACGCGGCTGTACTCCTTGTCATTGAGCACCTCCTCCACTTTCTTGTGGAACGGAGTGTAGAACTCGCCGATGACCTTGTTCCAGACAAGCTCGCCCTGGGCGATTTCATCGAAGTCCTTCTCCACATTGGCAGTGAAATCATATCCGAGAATGCTGTGGAAATTCTTTACAAGGTAGTCTGTGACGATCATACCTATCTCCTGAGGCAGCAGTTTGCCCTTTTCTGCGCCGACGGTCTCGATTATCTCAACTTCGCAGATGACGTCGTCCTTCATGGTCAGGCAGGTGACCGGAATCTTCTCGCCCTCCTTGTCTCCCTTGGTGATATAACCGCGTCCCGTAGTAAGAGTCGTGATGGTAGGGGAATATGTGGAAGGGCGGCCAATGCCGATTTCCTCCATCTTCTTGACGAGGGTGGCTTCTGAGTATCTTGAAGGAGGTGCAGTGAATTTGCAGTCGGACTTGAACCCGAGAGGGAACATCTTGTCGCCCGTATGCATCTCCGGGAGCACGATTTCCTCATCATCGGTCTGGTCGTCGCTGCCTTCCATATATACTTTCAGGAAGCCGTCGAAAATAACCTGGGAAGCCTGCAGTGCAAATTTCTCGTTTCTCTTGTCCGAAGATATCTTGATGTCGGTACGCTCGACCTTGGCATCAGCCATCTGAGAGGCGATAGTGCGCTTCCATATAAGATTGTAGAGTTTCTGCTCCTGGGCCGTACCTTCGATGGACGTATTCTCTATATAGGTAGGACGTATGGCCTCGTGCGCCTCCTGAGCGCCTTTGGAATGCGTCTTGTACTGTCTGGTCTTGGAGTATTCCTCACCGAAATTGTCCAGAATGAATGCCTTGGCAGTGTTTATCGCAAGACCTGAAAGATTGGTGGAGTCAGTTCTCATATAAGTTATGAGACCGCGCTCGTACAGACTCTGGGCCACGCGCATCGTCACGTTTACTGGGAATCTGAGCTTGCGGGAAGCCTCCTGCTGGAGAGTCGAAGTCGTAAAAGGAGCCGCCGGAGTCTTCGTCCCTTCTTTCTTGTCAATGCTGCTGATCACGAAGTTTGCGCCTTTGCTGTCCTCGAGGAATTTACGGGCTTCGTCAATGCCCTTGAACTTGGTGTCGAGCACTGCATTGACCTTGACATTGGCCTTGGTCCCGTCAGGATGGAAAACGGCCTCGGTGCGGTAGTACTGCTCTTTCTTGAAGCCCATGATTTCACGCTCACGGTCCACGACGAGTCTAAGTGTGACGCTCTGCACACGTCCTGCAGACAGCTTCGGCTGGATCTTGCGCCAGAGAATAGGAGAGAGCTCGAAACCGACGAGCCTGTCCAGTACACGCCTTGCCTGCTGCGCGTCCACGAGGTTCATGTCAATGTCCCTCGGTGTCTTGATCGCATTTTGGATGGCAGTCTTTGTGATTTCGTGGAAAACGATTCTCTTGGTATTCTCTTTCTTGAGTCCGAGAGTCTCGAAAAGGTGCCATGAGATGGCCTCTCCCTCGCGGTCGGCATCGGATGCGAGCCAGACCGTGTCTGCCTTTTCTGCAAGTTTCTTGAGCTCCGTGACCACCTTCTTCTTGTCGGAAGGGACCACATATTCCGGAGAGAATCCGTGCTCAATATCCACGCTCAGTTTCTTGTCCTGCAAGTCCCTGATGTGTCCGTAACTCGATTTGACTATGTAATCTTTTCCTAAAAAGCTCTGAATTCTGCCGGCTTTTGCCGGTGACTCAACAATAACGAGATTCCCCTTCATCGTTTCGATATTTTTTGTTAACGGACTGCAAAGTAAGGAACAAATCAGGATATTTTCCAAATTTTCTGTGTATTTTTGCTTTTTTGAAGATTGTTTTGCCCTCGACGGGCAATACCGTCAATACTTGAATATTAGAGAAACTGATGACTGAGAATACCAGAAAAAAGTGCGTGAAATGGTTTTGGATAATCGTTTCGGCCCCGATAGCATTGATTTTCACATTGCTTCTGCTCGTATGGGCATTTGCTGACATCCCTTCCTTCGAGGAACTCGAGAATCCTGACAGCAAGCTTGCGACAGAAGTGATAGCCGATGACGGTCAGGTGCTTACGACATTCCATATAGAGAACAGGTCCTATGTTGCATACGAGGACCTTTCACCATATCTGGTGCAGGCGGCAGTCGCTACCGAGGACCAGAGGTTCTACAAGCATTCCGGCATTGACTTCCCGAGTCTGGGTCGAGTGTTAGTGAAGACATTGCTCCTGAGCGATTCCAGCCAGGGAGGAGGAAGTACCATCACCCAGCAGCTTGCCAAGACGCTCTATCCGAGAGCTGATGTCTCCAGCCGCATTCCTGGATTTTCCAAGGTGAAGATGGTATGGATAAAGCTGAAGGAATGGATAACGGCCGTGAAGCTGGAGCGCGACTACACCAAGGACGAGATTCTGGACATGTATCTGAACGCGGTCTTCTTCGGAAGCAGCGCCTACGGTGTAAGGGCGGCATCCCAGACGTTCTTTGCCAAGGAACCGGCAGAGCTGACCGTCGAGGAGAGCGCGACATTGGTCGGAATGGTGAACAAGCCGACAAGATATAATCCGGCATTGCACCCGGACAAGGCCCTGGTCAGGAGGAATTTCGTGATCGGCCAGATGGAGAAGGCCGGGTATCTGACTGAGGCTCAGAGAGATTCGATACGAGAAGTGCCTATAACATTGTCCTATCAGGTTCAGGACCATAATGCAGGTCTGGCTCCGTATTTTCGCGACATGCTCCGCCGTGTGATGAATGCCGACAAGCCGGTGCGTTCCAAATATACATATAGGGAAGACTATGCTGCGGATTCGCTTTTGTGGGCGGACGACCCTCTCTACGGCTGGCTTAACAAGAACATAAAGCCGGACGGTTCCAAATACAATCTGGACAAGGACGGTCTTAGGATCTATACCACGTTGAACTACAAGATGCAGAAATATGCGGAAGAAGCTGTCTCTGAGCATCTTGGCAGGACTCTCCAGAAGAGTTTCGACAGGGATCTGCGTTCCAAGAGGAACAAGCCGTTCTCCAATGATGTGGACAAGGAAACACGTGACCGCGTGATGAAACAGGCCCGCAGATGGAGCGACAGATACCGTCTCATGAAGAAGGAAGGCGCATCCGAGTCGGAGATATTGAAGAGTTTTTCTGTGCCTACGCAGATGAGGTTGTTCTCCTGGAAAAAGAAAGGATATATCGACACGACGATGACCCCGGACGACTCCATCCGCTACTACAAGTCGATTCTCCGTGCAGGCTTTATGGCGATGGAGCCTTCCACCGGACATATCAAAGCCTACGTGGGCGGACCTAACTACCGCTATTTCAAGTATGACAATGTCCGTCAGGGCAAGCGTCAGATAGGTTCCACGGTAAAACCTTTCCTCTATACATTGGCTATGCAGTCTGGCATGACGCCGTGTACGAAGGTGGTCAATGTTCCTCAGACGTTCATTGTAGGGGAAAACGAGTGGACGCCGAGAAGTACGGACAAGGACATATGGATAGGAAAGACAGTGACGCTGAAATGGGGATTGACCCACAGCTCCAACAATATATCAGCCTACCTGATGAAGCAGCTCGGCCCTGAGCCTATGGCCAATATGATGAAGGCGATGGGTATCCAGAGCCACATTGACGCGGTTCCGTCCCTTTGCGTGGGTCCTGCAGACTTGTCATTGTACGAGATGGTAGCCGCCTACAATACCTTCCCGTCGAGGGGAGTCTATATTGCCCCTCAGTTCGTGACAAGGATCGAGGACAATCAGGGCAATGTGCTGGGCGAGTTCACCAACCGCAAACGCGAGGCCATCAGTGAGCAGACCGCATATCTGATGGAGAACCTTATGCAGGGCGTCATCAACAACGGAACCGGCGCGCGTCTCCGTTCGGTATATCAGCTGAAAGGTGAAATTGCCGGCAAGACCGGTACGACCAATGACAATGCGGACGGCTGGTTCATCGGCTACACTCCTTCCATTACGGCAGGCATCTGGGTAGGCGCAGAGGACAGGCAGGTACATTTCCAGAGTCTTGCACTCGGAAGCGGTTCGAATATGGCATTGCCGATCTGGGGTATTTTCATGAAGAAGGTGTTGAAGGACGGTACGTTGGGCATTTCCGAGACCGACAGGTTCATAGCTCCGGCCGGAATGAACATTGACCTGAGCTGCAGCGGCGGTGACGAAGATGCGGACCGCAAGGCAAGCAGTGAGGCGGATTATTATTTTGATTAGAAGTAAACTAAACAGATATGGGAAAGTATAACACTATCGCAGTGATTTATGGCAGTGACTCCTCTGAATGGGAGGTTGCCTGCAGAAGCGGAGAATACACGGCATCCAGGATTGACGATACCAAGTATGATGTATATGAGATCTTTGCGCGTTTCGGCAAATGGTCTCTCGTGGCGTACCGCAAGAAGAATTCGATGAGAGTTCCGTTCCCTGAAGAAGCGAGGCCGGAAGTGGACAAGAATGACTTTTCGGTTTCCGTTTACGGAGAGAAAGTCAAGTTCGACTACGTATATATAATGCAGCACGGCACGCCGGGTGAAAACGGTCTTCTCCAGGGTTATTTCGAGATGCTCGGAATTCCTCACAGCGGCTGCAGCGCATTCGTGTCTGCTGTCGCTTTCGACAAGTATTCCTGCAAGAGCTATCTGAGGGACATCGACTACGTCCGTCTGGCTCCGGATGCTTTTGTGCGTAAAGGTATGGATGTCAATGCTTTTGCTCAAAAAGCCGTTTCCCGTCTCGGCCTGCCTCTGTTCGTCAAACCTACTGACGGAGGCTCCAGCTTCGGCATTACCAAGGTCAAGGAAGCTGATGCTCTGCCTTCTGCAGTGAATTTCGCATTTTCAGAAGGCCCGGCGGTGGTAGTGGAAAAATCCATAAAGGGACGCGAGTTCACATGTGCGGCCTATACGGATGACAATGGTCAGGTGAAGGCGCTTCCTGTCATTGAAATCATAACCGAAAATGAGTATTTCGACTATGATGCCAAGTACAATGGCCACAGCAGGGAAGTATGCCCGGCAGAGATATCGGAAGAGATGTCCTCTGAAATCCAGAAGGTGACAGAGAAAATCTATGCGCACCTCGGCTGCAACGGCATTGTCAGAATGGATTACATCTCTGCGGAGGATGGTCTTTACTTCTTGGAAGTCAATACGATACCTGGCATGACGAGTGCATCGCTCGTGCCTAAGATGGTTCGCGCTGCGGGACTTGACATGACTTCATTCCTGACATCAGTCATTGAAAATTCATAATAAGGGGAGAGGTAGTCATGCTTCTTTCTGAATTTGTAAAATCCGGCACCAAGGTGCTGGAGTCGTTGTATCCATCCAAGGAGGCCCGCTCGATAGTTCTGATGCTGTGCGAGGAACTGCTTGGTACTGAGAGCTATACCTATATCGTAGAGCCTGCCTTCGAGGTGGACGGAAAAAAAATGCCGGCATTGACAGCGGCAATGGAGAGGCTGGAGAAGGGAGAACCTGTCCAGTACGTGTTGGGCAAGGCGACTTTTGCAGGGCGCGAGTTCAATGTGAATCCGTCAGTCCTTATTCCCCGTCCGGAAACTGAACTTTTGTGTCGTGATGCTGTGAAGATGGCGACCAGAGTGTACAGGATGCGGACTTCCTATGGCAAGAATGCCATTCCTGTCAGAATCTTGGACCTGTGCACCGGCTCGGGCTGCATCGCTTGGACTTTGGCATTGTCAGTACCTGGCGTCAAGGTTACAGGCGTCGATATCTCCGAAGATGCCCTTGCAGTGGCGTCGAACCAGGATTTTGCAGCGGATATAAAGGCGACCGGAGCATTGAAACCGGATTTCCTGAAGGTGGACATCCTGGATTGTGAGCAGGAATTCAACCAAGGTGAATACGACATGATACTCAGCAATCCTCCTTATATTACCCAGGCGGAAAAGGCTCAGATGAGGACGAACGTTCTCGATTACGAGCCGGAACTGGCTCTGTTCGTGCCGGACGATGACCCGCTTCTGTTCTACAGGGCGGTTGCAAGGTGGAGTCAGAGGTTCTTGGAGCCTGACGGCGTAGGACTGACCGAGGTCAATGAAGTTCTCGCGCGTCAGACGGAGACGATTTTCCGGATGTCCGGCTTCTCTCATACCGAGATTGTAAGGGATTTCAATGACAAACAGCGTTATATCATCTACCACAAGTGACATTTGCCGGTGCATTTGCCGCAAACATTTTTGTTAGGCGTGTTGGAAAACGGCCTTGTGCGTACGTGGGATGGGGACTTTTAAGAAAAACCGTGTTCATTTTCTGAACACGGTTTATTTTTCGTCACTTTGCATAATCAAAAACAAACAGAAACAGTATGAAAAAGTTATTGATTATGACTGCGTTCTTGTCCGCAATGTTGACAGGGTGTGAGAGGGTGGACCACACAGGCGAAATCCATTCCAAACCAAGTCCTCATCTGCCGCTTGACGAGGTAGCGAGGATGCTGTCGGCCCTGCCGATAGAAAAGGTGCAGATGCAAGAAGTGCACAACGCCGTATCTTCATCATCTTCAAATGGATATGATGAGGAATATATGATGCGCGACATATTCGCTTCTCCGGGAAACGGGGTAGGTGACAGTGCTGCTGAAACCAAAGCCTACACCAGGCCGTTGCGCGACTTGATTTCCGAACATCTGTCCAAGATGGAAAAGACTAAGTCTTCCGGCGGGGGAATGTCGGCAGACCAGTACATGGAAGCATTGGAAAACTCTGACATTCAGATATATTGGCCTGAATGCAACACCTGGGACGGAGAAAAACTGCCGATTCTCACCTTCGACCCGGGAAATGGTGCTGAGGTCAATGTGGGGTATCGTATGATACTGAAAGAGAACGGAGAACGTATTCTGGAAGAGGTTGTAGTAGATGAGGCTATGGCATCGGAAGAACCGGTCTGGGTGGTGAACCGGAATGACGACAGCGGATTCCTTTCATTGGAAAAGCTAAGGGAACAGGACCCTGAATGGGGAAACGGAGGCGGCAGTCTTGTTGTGAAGCCAAAGGCTTGGGCGCTCGAAACTCCAGGCGTAGTCAAGTCGCTGGTTCTCAAGGATTTCAAGATGCTCAGGAACTATGACTGCTGGTTTGCAGGGGCTTCGGAGTTCTTCATCAAATGCGGAAGCGTGGAGGACTTTACGGCCAGCACGGAAGCGGAACTGAAGCTGTATTCTCCTCGTATTACGGACTTTATGCTTGTGGTGCGCCGCTCCCAGGTGGGGCAGACCATACCGCTCAATGTGATGCTTGTCTCCAGGTGGACAGAGCAGCTGGACGATATCGCATTCATGATGACGGAGGATGACGGCGGAACTAGAACGGAGTGGAAATGTTCGGCTGTGGTGAAAGTGAAGTCCAGAAGCTATGGTTTCGACTTGGCCCTGCCGTTCAATTCACGGGACGATATCGTCTGGCGCGGACAGCTCTCTTCCAAATATCTGGAGAAGTACGACGGAATTACCAGCCGTTTAGGAGACGTGGAGGTTACTTTTTCGTTTCTTCAGCGCTGACGGTCATCTCGCACCTGCTGCAGTCGAATGAAAGTCTGAATGACCTGCCGTTGTTGTGGAGATGGAGCGGGCCGTCTAAGCCTTTGGTACCGCAATACTTGGGACAGATGCCCAACTCGTATTTTATACAGTACTTGGTCCGCATTAGTTCCGCGTCTTTTCTGTGGCTGAGTTCGTATGCGTCATCGATTTTTTCTCCGCCTGCGGCATGGTAGGCGTTTCTGCTAAGATGATTGGATACATTGAACTTGTAGTCGATCACTTCAGGGATATGCTCCACTGCCGTATCCGGAGATGAGCCGGAACTGTGACGGAGGTTTAGCATCGGCCTCGGAATGAGTGGCGTCTGATCGAGCTTTTCTGCAACAGTCCGTCTTATTTCATTGAGAAAGGCGCTGCTGCAGAATGGCATTGAACCGGTTTCCGTATGGACGGATGACAGGCGGAATGAATAGATACCTGCCTCCTTGCCTATCTGGCTTTCAAACATTGACCTTGCACGCTCTTCATTCTGGGCGGATTCTGTTCCGGCATCGAAACCGACGTCCACACGGCGTCCGTCTTCGGTGACGGCAGAGGCAAGTACAAGATAATGACTGTCAGGGGTTTCGGAAATTGTTAAGGAAACAGTGGCGCCGATGGTGCGTTTGCATTGTCTGGCAGACAGTTCTTTTTCAAATGCGGAACTGATGTTCCTGAACAGGTTTATGCCCGGTCTTATGTTGGGTACATTCTTGCAGCGGATGGTGCTTCCGGAACATACGTCCCCGCGGAATCCGATGATTTCTCCGTTTTTGTCAGTGAAGGCGAATCCGTCACCGTTGTTCAGAACGGGGGCTTCGGAACTGCCTCCGCCGGATGAGCGTCTGAGATTTAGGCCGATCAGTATCTCATTGTTTTTCAATGGCTTGACTGATACGACTTTGCCGATGGCCTCGCCCATTCCTTTCGGAGTGTCCATGCTTGCCCAGTGTCCGCGCTTTCCATCGAGGAACAGCTCGGTGTAACCCCTGTTGAATGTCTTGTTGAGGTCCGGAGTGAATCCGCCTGACACTTTGCCGAATGACGCTCTGCAGTATTTGTCCGGATGCTTTCTTATGATTTCGTCGAGGGCTTGGGAATATGCTCTTACGGTGTTCTTTACGTATGAAATGTTCTTGAGCCTGCCCTCGATCTTGAAAGAGTCCACACCTGCATCGGCGAGGTCTTCGAGGCGGTGCAGCAGGTTGTAGTCCTTGAGGGACAGCAGGGCCTTGTTGCGGACGAGCACTTTCCCGCCGTCGTCAGTAAGGTCGTAAAGTGACCTGCAGGCCTGGATGCATTCGCCCCTGTTTGCGCTTCTTCCGGAAATATATTCGGACATATAGCATTGTCCGCTGTAACATACGCAGAGTGCGCCGTGTACGAAAAACTCGATTTCGCATCCGGTGCTTTCGCTGATTTTCCTGACCGTATCGAGCGGAAGCTCCCTCTCGAGAACCAGTCTTGAGAAGCCTGCCTGTCTGTAGAACAGTGCCTTGTCCACGTCGCGTATGGCGCACTGCGTCGATGCGTGAAGCGGTATTCCGAGCGTTTTTCCGTCCGTGCCTCCGTCAGCCATTTTCATTATGGCCAGGTCCTGGACTATGATGGCATCCACTCCGGCCTGCTCCGCTTTCAGCATCAGTTCTTCAGCTTCCTGCAGCTCCTCGTCGTACAGGATAGTGTTGAGTGTAAGGAAAATCCTTGCGCCGAACCTGTGCGCGTATTCGCATAGCCTGGAAATGTCTTCAATGCTGTTTCCGGCCGCCTGTCTGGCTCCGAACGCCGGACCTGCAATATAAACGGCATCGGCACCGCAGTCGATTGCCGCGATGCCGATTTCTATGTTCCTTGCCGGTGCAAGAAGTTCCAATGTTCTCATTTCCAGTGATTTGAGTTTATCGGTAGCTGCTCTCCCGGGAAATGTCTTATTTGCTGAGTGAAGCGATAAGAGTCTTTGCCTGAGAACCGAACTGAGGGTCGTTCTCCACCTGTTTGTAGAACTCTACAGCCTTGCCCTTGTTTCCTGCCTGCTGATAGAGAGCACCTACTGTGAAAGCGATAGCGCCTGCATTCTTTGCTGTCGGAGCAGCCTCGAGATATTTCTCGAAGTAGGTGATGGCGTCAGCATTCTTGTTGGCTTTCTGTGATGCCTGACCTGCGATAAGGTATGCCTGAGCATTTTCCTTGTAGCTGATGGCTGTCTCGGCGAGTTTCACTGCCTCTGCATATTTGCCTCCCTTGAGCTGAGCGGCAGCGTTCTTGAGGAAAGTGGTGGAAAGAACTGACTTTGCATTGCCTTCCTGACCGTGGCGGGCTGCGAGTTCAAGATATTTCACAGCATCGTCATATTTGCCTGCGTTGCCGAGGAACTGGCCGTATTTCAGAGCTGTGTTCGCATCTGTGGTATCGATGGCCATGGCCTCCTCGTATCCTGCGAGCACGCCTGCGATATCCTTGTTCTTCATCGCTTCATTGACTTTGGCGAGAGCGATTCTCTTGCCTACTGTAGGGAGAAGGCTCTCCACCTCTGCGGTAACCTCCTCATTGCCATATTTCTTGGCAACTTCAGCAGCCTCTACGAATTTTGCCTTGGCATTAGAGAAATCCTTATTGTTGTAAAACTCTTTTCCGATAGAAAGAATAACTGAAGGAATGGCATTCTTGCAGTTGGTAACTACCTCAGCACCCTCTTCGCCGAGAGACTCAGCCATGGTGAGAGCCTTCTGGAAATACTCCAGCGCGCTGGTTTTGTTACCCATTGTAAGAGCTTCTGCACCGCTGTTGTATGTAGCTGTAGCTGAAGCGAGATCCTGTGCGGACATAACACCGAACGAAAAGGTGAGAGCCGCCATTGCGAGAATGAACTTTTTCATAATATCAATGTTTTTAAATGTTATCAAATCGGTTGTATTGTGGCATAGCCTTTGGGGGAAGAATAGTCTGTTCCGCCTGCGTCTATTCGCAATAGGGCAAAAATAGTAAAAATATCTTAAATTTGCATAAGAAGTTGTCAGTTATGAGGAACTATATATTACATGTCGTTATATTGTTGCCGGCGTTGTTGTTTCCAATAATGATGCCAGCGGCGGATTTGCCTACACTCCCTGTCGCATCCCAGATCAGGACAGGGGTGCTGGACAATGGTGTGGCTTTCTATCTGGTAACCAATCATACGGAGAAGGGAAAGGCGGATGTCGCCCTTGTCCAGAAAGGCGGTTTTGGATGGGGGGGGGCCCCCCCCCCCCGCCGGATCGTCTGCCGTACATGCGATGGGCTCATTGACAATGCTGCCACATTTCCGCACGAACACTCCGTTCAATTTCCTTTCAGACAACTGTATCTGGCCGGGGAAAGACGGTTATGTCGCTGTGTATGAGGATGCTACCATCTACCGTTTCTCGAACTTGGAACTTTCACGCTCAAAGGATATAGTGGACTCCACCCTGCTGATGGTATTCGACATCATCGGCATACAGTCAGAATATATTGGCGGAAGGTATTCCCCTCAGAACCAGGCAATTGTCGTTTCGGGAGACATCGATGCCGGAGCTGTGCTCAACAAGATGAACATGCTTTCGATGCTGGTAGTGAAAGGCCGTCCGGCCAAGGTCAATGCGGATTATGTCTGGCAGTCCGCGTCCGAGGCCAAGTATGAGAACGAGAAACCTTCTGTGCGTGGCCAGGCCACGATATCTGCGGAATACATTTATCCGAGAACACCGGAAAAGAACATGAACACGGTACAGCCGCTTGTCTCGCAGAAATTCGCGTCGGAACTCGGCATTGTCCTGAAAAAGCGTCTTTCCCGTGCGTTGCGTGAAGCAGGCATCCCGGTTGCCGACATCTCATATTCATATTTCAGCAGCAAGGATGGTCCTGGCAATGAAAAAGTCAGGATTTCTATAACCACTTCGGACAAGTGTCTTGAAGAGGCTTCAGCCGTGCTTTCCGGAACATTGGCCTCGCTGAAAACCTACGGCACGAGTCCGGAAGAGTATCGTGATGCACAGGCCGAGATGGTCATGAACATGATGCGCGAATACAGCGGCGATGTCAAGAGCAACACCGGCTACGTGGAGCAGTGCATTTCTTCTTATCTGTATGGGGCGTCATTGGCCTCCGCAGCCACGAGCATGGATTTCTTCATCAAGAAGAACCTTCAAGATGACCTGAGCGCAAGGCTGTTCAACAACTTTGTCACGGCCCTCATTGACAAGTCCGGCAATCTTACTTTCAGATGCGTCTGCGATTCCCTTGCCGGAGAAAATGCGTTCCGCAAATTCAACGCCTCTTGGACTCCTAAGGAAACAGGCTCATATACAGTAAGTTATGCGGATACATTGAAACTGAAGAAATCCTCATCGAAGCTGAAACTCAAGACCATGTCACCGGAAACGCTCTCCGGCGGCCAGGTCTGGACCTTCGACAACGGGCTCAAGGTCATATTCAAATATACGCCAAAGACCAGGATGTTCCACTACCTCTGGCTGCTCAAGGGCGGTTACACGATGGTGCCTGGCCTCAAACCTGGTGAGGGCGCATACGTGTCAGATATGCTCGGGCTTTACGATGTCCCGGGAATGTCCTGCTACAGTTTCGCGCAGATGTTGTCTGCCAATGGAATATCCATGGATGGTGAAGTGACGATGTCCGACTTGCGGATAAGCGGTGCCGCTCCTTCATCCCGACTCCAGCTCTTGCTGCGTTCTCTGTATTCACTTGCCCAGAACGGCACGATGAACAGGGACGCCTACAACTATTACTGCGACTGCCAGAGCGTCAAGATGCTTGCCGGTGCTTCACCGCAGGCCACACTCGACAGCCTGCTGTTCCCGGGCAATGCCTGGTCCACATACAAGAGGCCTATAACATTGGCAGATGATTTCCAGAAGCGCTCCGACAAGTTCTTCAAGAGCGAATTCTCCAAGATGAATGACGGCGTGCTCATCCTTGTGGGCGATTTCGATGAATATACATTGAAAAAAGACCTTAGCCGCTACCTGGGCGGGTTCAGTACCGACAAGGCGACGTCATTCAGGTCCAGAAGCCAGTACAAGTCCGGTTCGGGCAATGCCTGCAAGATAGTGATAGGGGACAGGCAGACCATGGACCTCGGCGCATCCGCCCCGTTGAACTACACGTCAGCGAATTATATGGCATCCTACATCGCCGGCATGGCACTGCAGGCAAGGTTGTCGGAAACATTGGCCCGCTCCGGCTGGTACGGCAGCGCGACCTGGGACTTCTCTATGTTCCCTGAAGAGCGTTTCAATTTCAAGATGCATTGTTCAATGTCGGAACGCATCGGTGTTCCTGCATCATTGGTCCAGGTGGATTCTGTGGGACTGATAATATCGGATGTCCGCAGGGCTCTCGTCACCGCTTCCATCGACCAGAAGGAACTGGATGTATGCAAATCCGTGCTGCTCAAGTCGATAGAGGCCAGGCTGTCGGATCCTCAGATGATCATGTCAATGCTGGCGCTCAGATATTCCTACGGCAAGGACCTCGTAACGAGGTATAAGGACAATATCAATGCTGTCAATGTCGCAGCTGTCAATGACATATTGAAAGGTCTTGCTGGGGGCCGTACCGCGGAATATGCGGTCAGGACCAGACTGGAAGGTGAACAAATCATTGATACTCAGCGCTCTCCTGTGTTTACGGGAGTGATTCCGCGCCTGGTGGCTGCTTCCGATACGCTCGGAATAGCAAGGCAGGCCTTCAGGGTCATAGGCATTGACACTGCTGCTTATACTCCTGTCTGGAAGGATTCGGCAGCGTTCGTGAAACTTCTGCCGCTGCTGCCTGAGCCGCTGAAATTCCAGCCGGCCGAACCTGTGAAAGTGAAGACGGATACGCTGACCGTGAATCCGGCCGACAGTCTGGCAGTCAGTCCTGTGGACAGCACGATGACCGCTCCGAGAGACAG
>ERZ780111.188-NODE-188-length-19242-cov-7.60291_pt1 | contig 19242 bp, 16 predicted proteins | sample MGYA00433084_ERZ780111 | MGnify/ENA primary metagenome ERZ780111 (study PRJEB29588, sample SAMEA2144299) | human gut metagenome | biome: human gut; feature: human-associated habitat; material: faeces | place: Denmark | collected 2008/2010 ... | reverse complement strand
CTGCCGTCAAGGCGTTCAATGACCTCGGCGAGGCTGCCGGCGACGGTATGGCTATCGCCGCATCACTTTTCGACGGCATCATCTGTATCGGCGGCGGTCTCATGAACAATGCCGACTACATCATGCCTGGTATTCTCAGGTCAATGCGTTCTACGGTCAAGACTATGTCCGGAGACACTATCGGAAAGGTTCAGCCAAAGGTTTACAATCTGGATGACCCTGAGGAGTTTGCAGCGTTCGCAAAGGGCGATGCGCGCCAGATCAAGGTGTACGGAACTGAGAAGACCGCGACCTACGATCCGCAGAAGCGTATCGGCGTCATGCGTTCGAAGATCGGTGCCAGCAAGGCTATCTCGCTCGGTGCATACACGTTCGCACTGAGCCAGCTCGATAAATAGTGGCGTCAGATTACCTATATATAATAGATTACAATAAAAGCCAGCCGGATCAATTTTGGAGTCGGCATTGGCTCCCGAAAAGGGAGGGGACCCACGCAGTGGGGAGGACCGGCGGAAGCATTGACCCGGCTGGCGCAAATATGAACAAAACAATGTATCCATTAAAATTCAAACCAATACTGAAGACTGTGGTATGGGGCGGCGAGAAAATCGCTCCGTATAAGGAAGTCGTTACAGATCAGCATAATATCGGCGAAAGCTGGGAACTTTCCGGCGTAAAGGGCCATGAATCCGTCATTGCCAACGGCGAGTTCGAGGGCAGGACCATCACCGAACTGGTGGAGCAGTTCAAAGGCCAGCTCGTAGGCGAAAAAGTCTATGCCAATACGGGCAACGAGTTCCCGCTCCTGATCAAATTCATTGACGCGAAAAGCGACCTCTCCATTCAGGTCCATCCTGATGATGAACTGGCTGCAAAACGCCACAATTCCAAAGGCAAGACCGAGATGTGGTACGTGGTAGGCGCAGATGAAGGCGCCCACCTGCTTTCAGGTCTCTCAGAGAAAATCACTCCTGAGGAATATGTGAAAAGGGTGGAAAACAACACCATCACCGACGTCCTCACGAACTTCAATGTCAAGGCCGGAGACGTGTTCTTCCTGCCTGCAGGTCGCATCCACGCCATCGGAACCGGCTGTTTCATCGCTGAAATCCAGCAGACCTCAGACATCACCTACCGCATCTATGACTACGGACGCCTCGGACTCGACGGCAAGCCACGTGAACTTCACACCGAACTCGCCAAGGACGCCATCGACTACAATGTCTATCCGGAGTACAAGACAAGTTACGTGGAGAAAAAGGATGACGAGAATGTTCTGGTAGAGTGCAAGTACTTCACTACCAGCCAGTACGACCTCGACAAGCCTTTCACCAAAGACCTGTCAGGCATTGACTCGTTCCTTGTCGTGATGTGCATCGAAGGACGCGGTTCTCTCACCGACCACGAGGACGAAGACCACACGCTTACCCTTCATCAGGGCGAGACCGTCCTCATCCCTGCCACCTCCAAAGGTGTCACCTTCACCCCGTCATCCGGCATGAAGCTCATCACCAGCTACATTGGCTAACATACAATGCAGCCAAATGTTTCGCCAAATCTCATGATTTTATCCAGTTTTGGCGAAACATTTGCTTTATGTTTTGCCAAATCGAATAATTTTTCTTAGTTTTGGCGAAACATTTAACAAGTTATGACACTCATCGGAAGGAAAAAAGAGGTAGCTGAACTTGAACGCTACTACAATCAGGACAATGCTGTGTTCATTGCCGTATATGGCCGTCGTCGCATAGGCAAGACGTTTCTTGTCAACGAATTCTTCAAAAACGACTTCTCATTCAAAGTCACTGGCGTATCGCCTGCAGAATACGAACGGAAACAGTTGACCCATATCCAGCTTGCGAACTTCAATCTCGCATTGAACCATCATTCCGGCAAAGTATTCCCAGCACCGTCAAATTGGATGGAAGCCTTCAGTCAGCTGATAGAATATCTTGAAACCGGAATAAAGAAGAAACGTCAAGTCGTATTCATAGATGAGCTTCCGTGGATGGACACCCCATATTCCGGCTTTCTGACAGCATTCGAATGGTTTTGGAACAGTTGGGGCTCAAACTGCCGAAACTTGATGTTGATAGTATGCGGATCTGCTACTTCCTGGATTGTAAACAAAATAATAAACAGTAGAGGAGGCCTGCATAACAGACTGTCCGGCAAGATTTTCCTATCTCCATTTGATCTGAAGGAATCGGAACAGTTCTATGAAAGCAAGGGAATCATATGGGACAGATATGAGCAGTTACAAGCCTATATGGTATTTGGCGGAGTTCCCTATTACCTGTCCTTACTCCATAAGGAAGAAAGCCTGACACAGAACATTGACAGGCTGTTTTTTTCAAAGGACGCAATTCTGGCAAATGAATTTGAAAATCTTTTCAATGCATTATTTGACAATTCGAAGGATTATATCCGTACGATAGAGCAATTATACAAGAACAAGGCAGGACTTACCAGAAATGAGATCGCACAAAAGCTGGGGGCATCTTCTGGAGGAGGGCTTTCACAGATGATTGATAATCTGGACAAGTGCGGTTTTATTGAAGGAATATCGAATGGTATAAAGTCTAAAGATAAAATATATAAGTTGGTTGACTACTACTGTCTATTCTACCTCAACTTTGTGAAAAACAATGATTTCTATGAAACGCACTATTGGTCTAAAATAGCCAATACTCCTGCCCATAACTCCTGGTGCGGTTTTTCTTTTGAAAGAATTTGCTTTTCTCATCTGGAGCAAATAAAGAAAAGCCTCGGCATCTCCGGAATATTGACCAGAACATACGCTTGGCGAAGTCATGTCACCAAACCTGCTGCACAAATAGATATGCTGATAGACAGGGAGGACAGAGTAGTGGACGTGTGTGAGATGAAGTTCGCTTCAGCAGAATATTCAATAACCAAAGCCGAAAATGAAAAACTGCGAAATCGCATCGAGGCTTTCCGTTCCGAATCCGGAACAAAGAAAGCAATACACCTGGTAATGATTTCTCCTTATGGAATACACAGCAACTTATATTCGGGTAACGTCACAAACCAGGTAACGATGGATGCGTTATTTGAATAATGTGAAAGATTTTTGCATCCCGGCGCAACTCTGGAGACGCTTACCGATCATCTGGTATTGCAAATGAGAATTAAATGAGTATCTTTGCAACAGTGGTAAATTTTACGACCGTAAAAATTTGTGCAATATGAAATTCTACGATAGGACTGAGCAGATTCAAGAGCTGCAAGACATTAGAAAAAAGGCATTTGAAAAACATTCAACACTTACCGTTGTAACTGGACGAAGACGTATTGGAAAGACGACTCTCATTGAAAAAGCAATGGGAGAAGGAGCGTATGTTTACTTCTTTGTCGGTAAAAAAAGTGAGGCCATTTTATGTTCAGAATATGCAGATGAGATCCGCACAAAATTAGGCATATTCGTACCCTCAGGGATAGCTTCCTTTAAGGACATCTTTGCATTGCTGATGGAAGCCGGCACATCAAGACAGTTCACATTGGTAATAGATGAGTTCCAAAATTTCATGGACGTCAACGACTCAGTATATAGCGACATTCAGAACTTCTGGGATAAATATCGTCTGAAAAGCCATATAAATATGATAGTGTGCGGCTCGGTGTATTCACTTATGGAAGAACTCTTCAAAAACAGAAAAGAGCCTCTCTATGGACGATGCGACCATACTATCCGATTGGAGCCATTCAGTCCTGAAGTGATGAAAGAGATTATTCATGACCATTATCCTGGATATTCAAATGACGATTTGCTTGCGCTATATACCTATACAGGAGGAGTCCCTAAATATATAGAATTACTTGTAGATGCGGAAGCGCTATCCAAGGAGAGCATTATAAATTACATTGCAAAACAAGATTCTCCATTTATAGAAGAAGGCAGAAAACTGTTGACTCAAGAATTCGGCAAAAAATACGCAACCTACTTTTCAATACTGCAGGCAATCTCTGAAGGATATAATACTCAGGCAGAAATAAGCGATTACCTGGGCTCCAAAAGCATTGGAGGACAATTACTGAAATTAGAGGAAACATACAATCTCATCCGAAAAAACCGTCCTATGTGGGCAGGGACCAGGACACAAACCGTGAAATACGAGATTGCAGATATCTTCCTGCGATTCTGGTTCAGATACATTGAAAAGAACCAGCAGTTGATAGAGATTAACCAGTATCCCCTTTTACGTAAGATAATCTCATCGGACTACGAAACCTATTCCGGGGATATTCTCGAAAGATACTTCAGAGCCAAACTGATAGAAAGCATGAAATACCGGGCAATAGGAAATTGGTGGGACTCAAAGGGATACACCGATAAAAACGGTAATCGCCAACAATGCGAGATAGACATCATCGCAATACATACCGACGATAAGGAAGCTGATATCTTCGAGGTCAAGCGAAATGCAGACAAATTCCGGAGCAATCTTCTCCAAGAAAAAATATCTCATCTCAAAGAGAAAGAGAAGCGCATACGCAAATACAATCTGCACTTCGCTTGCCTATCGATCGAAGATATGTGATCAGGAAAACATACCATCAGAACTTCATGGTAATGAGAATCGGATAGTGGTCGGACGGATGGCAGAAATTGCTCAGGCGACGAGGGTCGCGGGACAATGTCGCGAAACCGTCGTAGATGAATTCTGCGGAACGTACTCTCTTGAAGAGCGGACCGGTCATGTAAACAAAATCGATCCGCTTGCCGGAGAGCGTACTCTTCTGGAACTCACCGGGATGCAGACGTTCCACTATATCGATGTAAGGAGTATGCCCACGCACATAGTCATGCACCAGGAAAGCCTTGTCATCTTCGGCCAAGCCATAAATCTGATTGTCCACACGAGAGCGTGCATTGAAATCACCAAGCATCATCCAATACTGGGAAGCGGCCTCCGGAACCGTGCCGATTGTCTGCTCACAGATATACTGCATCTCCTTTGCACGGAACACGTCTCCCTCCTGATTTTTGATGCTTTCCGCCCGGTTCACAGCCTTATACGCATATTTCTGCGGCCAAGTATGCAGCGTGACGATGTTCATCGCATTCTTTTAAATATCCCTTTCGGGATATCAACCTTCCGTTGCAATATTGTAAATAATGGACTTAATCTTTTCGATATAGGCGTCGACCTTTGGGAAACAAGGCTCTACATCCTCCCGGGTCCAATCTAAGAAATCATCATAATCGCCAGTATGACGCATATTCTGTAATCGAGCTAACAGAGCGCCATCTTCTTTAGTCAATACGCCAGTTCGCACATAATGCTGACCAATCATTCCAATTGTTCCTTCATGTGTTTTCGCCATCAATCCGGCGCTAACCAAAAGGGCTGAGAAAGCATAATTAGCGGCATAGGCGAACTCCTTCCAATTGAACATTTTTGTAAAAAGGAGTAATACTTCTCTTGCTCCAATCCTCAAACGAATAAATTAATGGATTAATCTGTTCGCCTACAGACCAGCCATAATCCACGAAAGGATAGGCAAATTTCTCAAAGTCTTCACCGGTGGCTTTTCCACCATCAATCAGTATAAGGATATCCCAGTCGGAATCAGTTCGCGCATCTCCACGTGCTCTCGAACCGAAAAGGATGACTTCTGCACCCTTCGGCAACACATGAGAAGCGACCTCTCTCATTCCTCGTATTATATCCTTTGTACTCATACCGTTACAAATGTACAAACTATTTGCAAAAAAACAAATGCGGGGACACACGCAGCGCGCAAAGTGCTGTTTATCAATAAGATAAGCGTTTTCAGAGTTGATGATATTGCAACTCTGAAAACGCTTAAACTGTTAAGGCAGAGCCTTTTACGCGCTGCACTAAATGTGTCGTCCTGAAAAAATCTACTCCAGACCGCGGGCACGGACGAGAGCGTCCGGATCCGGATCGGCGCCACGGAACTCGTGATAGAGAATCATCGGTTCCTCGCTGCCGCCCTTCTCGAGGAAGAGACTTCGGAACTTCCTGGCCATTTCAGGATTCCAGAGACCATTGCTCTGCCAGTACTCGAAAGCATCCTTGTCCAGGACCTCTGACCAGAGGTAGCCGTAGTAGCCGGCACTGTAACCGCCACCGAAAGTATGGTTGAAATACGTGCTGCGGTAACGAGGGATAATCTCGCCGATGAGACCCATCTCCTTGCACACCTCATTCTCGAAAGCAGTGATATCCAAGCTGTTCCAGTCGGTATCAGGACCGAGCTCATGCCATTTCATATCCAGAATTGAAGCGGCGCAAAGCTCTGTGGTCATGAAACCCTGGTTGAACTTGAGCGAATTGTTGATCTTGGCGACCAATGAATCAGGAATGACTTCGCCGGTCTGATAGTGATGAGCATACTCGGCAAGAATCTCAGGCTGGAACGCCCAGTTTTCATTGAACTGCGAGAAAGTCTCCACGAAATCGCGGGTCACATTGGTACCGCTCACGTCCACGTAACGGCATTTCGTGAGCATTCCGTGCAATGCATGACCGAACTCGTGGAACGCGGTCTGGACCTCGTCGATGGTAAGCATTGTCACCGTATCCTCCGGCTGGCCGAAGTTGCAGACATTGATGACGATAGGACGGATATCCTTGCCGGAAGCATCCACATACTGCTCTCGGAAGTTGGACATCCATGCACCGCCACGTTTAGTACTGCGCGGAAGGTAGTCAGTAAGGAAGAGGCTGAGCTGTGAGCCGTCCGCATCCAGGACTCTGTACAGTTTCACCTCAGGATTATAGACAGGAAGGCCCTCAACAGGCACAATCTTGACGCCATAGAGCTTTTCAGCCGCAGCGAACACACCCTTGCGGACATTGTCCAGCTGGAAATACTGCTTGGTCACGTTCTCATCGAGGTCATACTGCGCCTTGCGCACTTTCTCAGCATAATACCACCAGTCCCACGGCTGGATCTTCGTACCTGCAGGAAGGATGCCGGACTCAATGTCCTTGTCCATGAATTTCTGCATTTCAATGACTTCCTCCTTGGCCTTCGCCACTGCTTTCGTCATAATCTTGCCGAGGAACGCATCCACAGTCTGGTGGTCGTGAGCCATCTTGTCGCTCAGAATCTGGTCAGCGGAACAATCATATCCGAGAAGCTGAGCCTTCTCTGTGCGCAGACGCATGATATCCAGGATAACCTGTTTGTTGTCATTGGCATTGTCATGATTTCCGCGGGAAGAATAGGCCTTGAAAGCGGCCTCACGCTTTGCCCTGTCCTCGCAGGTGGTCATGAATACAGGGTAAGACGAAACCGGAATACCGATCTCGGACTTGAAAGCATTGCTCTCCGCGAGAAGATTGTTGCCGAACTTCTGCTGAAGCACAGCCAGCTCGGAACTGATTTCCTTGAAACGAGCCTGTTCAGCCTCACCGAGAGCCACGCCATTGTCTATAAAGCTGTCATACAACTTCTTGGTAACGACATACTGCTCACGGTCGAGAGCTTCAGCATTGTCCAAAACCGCTTTCACGCGGGCGAAGAACCCCGGATTCATGAAGATGTTGTCAGATGCTGCGGTAACAAGAGGAGTAACCTCGTCCATCACCTCCTGCATCTGCGGAGTCGCATCTGACTCGGAAACATTGTAAAGGACTCCGAGAGTCTTGGCAAGCAATTTTCCGGAAAGTTCGTACGCTGCGACGGTGTTTTCGAAAGTCGGAGCCTCTGCATTGGCCACGATGGCATCGACCTCGGCCGCCTGCTGCTTGATACCCTCTTTCACAGCCGGAACATAGTCGCTGACACTGATCTTGTCGAAAGGAGGATAACCACCTTCCAACGTCCATTCCTTCATGAAAGGATTGCAATTACAAGCCGACATCATCATAATCGTCGCTCCCAAAATAAATATCTTTTTCATAATGAACTATTTGACTATTTCCACGCCATCAAGGTCAATGAGTGTGAACTGCGCACTGCCTTTGTATGTGGTCAGAATTCCTTTTACATTGATCTTCGCGCCCTCATCAAGAATCTTCTTGTCAATCTGGGTGTCAGCAAATTTCGAGTAGCCGCTGGTACGGATCTGAACATCTATAGAGCCCATCTTGAAATACTGGCTTATGGTATAGGCGGAAGCGTTCTTCGTCAATTCCTTCTTCAAGTCAGTGACCTTGCGGCCTGTATTGGTCTTTCCCTCATCGAAAACGCCGCTGTTCAGATAATTGAGGAAGCCCTGCTTGGACATGGCCCAAGTGGTTACGCCCCAAGTCTTGTCAGAGAAGAAGATACGGTTGTCATTGTCGCTCGTATCCTTGTTCGGGTCGATATAGACGAGCAGGAAAATCTGTTTTCCGTAGGTAAGGCCGTCGAGTTCCACGTAGCTGCCCACGAGTTCCGGCTTGAAGCCCTTATTAGGATTCCCATCCACCAGAAGCTCCTTATAATCCGTTATTTTCTTGGCCGCTACCGGCTTGCCGATCTCGCCTCTGAATATGTGTGTGTCAATGATATACTGCACCTCGATATAGGATGTTTCGTACTTGGAGTCATTGCTCTCCCAGCCGAGCTGGACCATGCCGTTGTATGCGCCGAGAGTAAGACCGCTGCACTTCACATATACCCACTGACCGAGTTTGTAGTCATTGTACAGACCGTTCTTTCCTATCTTCAGCTCGATTCCGCCTGTCTCGTCCTGGATATAAAGACTCTTGTACACATTGCCGGACCTGTCCTCGGAAATCACCTGACCGCCGATAACGATGTCATCACTGATTGTCACAGGAGTTCCCGGAGTAGTGTATAACTTCTTGAGATCCAGTATCGTAGTGTTCGGGGTCAATGTCACCGGCGTATAGACGTCGGCCTTGCCATAATCCCCGGTGAAGACCGGCTCCCATTCGTCGCAGGAAGCGAGCGCTGCCAGTAAAACAGCCGCAGCTCCGATTATGTTAAATATCTTGTTCATATTAGAATCTGAAATAAATGTTCAACATATAGTTGATTCCGCTCATGTAGAAATACTTGGAATCAAACCTGTAGTAACGCTCCTTGCTCACGGTATTGTCCACGAGACGGGTCTGCTCGTAACCGCCGGTGCGGAGATTCGTAGTATTGAGAATGTTCTTCACCTGAAGAGAGAAGCCGAGCTGGTAGTTTCTCTTGATGTACCAGGACTTGCCGACACTTGCATTGACAAGAACAGCACCCTTGAACTTCTCCTGAGCGGCCATATACTCGATTTCGGTAGGAGTAACGGTCTTGTCCGGACCTGAGGTAGCCATGTCTGTCCTGTAAAGAGGGTTCATGTCCAGGTATGCGAAGTCGAAGTAGTCCACGTCGGCATCCACGAACCAGTAGTTCTTGTTCCAAGACAGGCCGAGACTTGTAGCGAGCTGCGGAGTGCCTGAAACATAATGTTTTACAGTCTTGCCATCAGCAGTAGGATGACTCTTCCAGTAAGGGATGGTCACGCCATAGGTATCTTCGACGATAGCCGCGCTGTTGTCATAAGTCTGGTACATCTTAGGGTTGGAAGTGTAAACGAACTGGCCGTAGGAGACCACACCCTGGAGAGCAAGGTTCGGAACCGGAAGCGGCACCTTGAAACCGAGCTCGAGACCAATATGACGCTGGTCAATACCGCTCATAGCGAAGTTGGTGAAGGAGTTCTGCGCATCATCGTAGAAGCTCATCACCTTGGACTGGTCCTTGATGGCTGTATAATAACCGGTCACACGGACATCGTAGCCAGAATTGCTGTACGCATAGTTCAGGTCTGCGGTCAATGTCTTGTTTGTCTTCAGATTCGGGACAATGCTGTTTCTTGTTCTCGGGGAGATGAACGCCTGGTTGAAATTAGGCGCATCAGCGATGAACGCGGCATTTGCATAAACCCTGTGGCCGCCAGGTATCACGTAGCTGACATTGAGTTTGGCAGCACCAGTCAGGAAATCTTTGACCTCGGACTTGCCGAGCGAAGTGATGGCGTCACCTGTAATAGGGTCGTATGTCGTGATGACCTTTCCTTCGTAAGTCATCGGCTGTCCATTGGCATCAAGACCAGGGAAAAGACCCTTGCGGAGAAGACCTTCTCTCCAATATTTAGTGTAACCGATACGTCCTGCCAATGCCACATCCAGACCAAACTTGGAGAATTTGCCTGAAACCCAAGCCTCTGCACGTCTTACATTTGCATAGTAGTCGTAACCGTATTTGTCGCCCTGCTTCAATGTCTGGGCCTTGCCGTTCTTCAGATAATAGTCCAGGTCATTCTGGTACATTGTCACAGAAGAAGCATAGTCCCTCTCTGCGAACTGGTCAATGTTCACGTAATAGTCACCGCCGAGCAGATCGTCCAGAATCTTGTAATACTCGGTCCTGTTCCATTTGTATGAAAGGCCGCCGGCCAATGTGAAACAATTCACCGGGCTCCACTTCGCGTTGGCAGCGAAGTTCAAGTCCTGCTGGTCAGTCCTGCGCTCCTCGATAACGTACTTCGAGCGGTTGCCGTCAGCAGTGCTGTTCATGGCATTGACAGCATACAGTCTGTCCCAGTTTATGTGAGTGATGCTAGGAATATCCTGCTCCCACTGCTCTTTCGCCCACATGTACTTGGAATAGTTCAGACGGTTGTAGTCAGTATTGTCCATGAAGAAATAGCTCGGAAGATTACGGTAGTAATCAGGTCTCGGGTCCGGAGCATCGTACCAGTCAAGTGCAGTATATCCGTTCTTGCCGAAGCGGTAAAGCACTGTAGCAGAAGCCTTCAGCTTCTTGGACTCAGGGGTGAAGTCATATTTCAGGATGGCGATAGGCTCGTGAGTCTTCTTCACGCGGGCATTGCGCACCTTGCCGTTGTAATAACCCCAGTTGGAGTTGTACATATTGTCGCCCATAAGGTCATACACCTCCTGGGTAGAACCGTTCTGCGCACCCCTCTGACCAGGAGCCGCCATGAAGGTCAGACCGAGTTTGTGCTCCTCGCCGAACTTCTTCTCCACGGAACCGTAGTAGCCGAACGAACGGTAATACACGCCCTTGATCCAGTCATTGCCGCCGAGACGGGCAGATGCGCTGAATGCGTATGACCAGCCGTTGTCGAGCTCGCCGGAAGAATAGGTCATCATCAGGCGGAGACGGTACAATGCACTGTTGGTCAGCACGCTACCTCTCCAGCCGGTGCGGACCTTCGATGCCATCGGGTCAATGTTGGTGAGTCCGTTGTAGCCACCGAAGCCATAGTCGGAAATCTCTGAACCGTTTACACTTTCCTTGCTGCGGACCGCCTCATTCAGACCGCTCCACAGAGAATAAGGGGTGTAGCCGGTAATCGCATCATTCATCCTCACGCCTGCCATATAGACATCCTGTGACTCGCTGGAATAGCCGCGCACGCGGAAACGAACAGAACTGAAGTTGTATCCTGCAATGTTGTTGAACACGTCATTCTGTCCGAAAAGGATGGTCGGGCTGTCCTGATAGCCTGAATCATCCAGGTCGAACTCGGTGAAGCTCGCGTCATCGACTTCTCCTACCTTGTGGACCGGGGTCAATGACAACTTGAACATATTCTTCACATAACCGTCATTGACAGTGACATTGACCTTGGACTGAAGATAGTTTGAATTCTCGATCACGAGGTCGTACATACCGTCCTTGAGGTCAGGAATATAGAATGAACCGTCAGCACCTGTGCGCACTGTGGCGATTTCCTGTGTGCCTGAATACAGTTTCAGGACTGCGCCGTCCAAGGCTGTCTTGGAAGAGCGGTCCACTACAACGCCTTTCACGCCTCCGGTAGGATTCTGAGCGGACATCGCCACCGAAAGAATCAGCGCTGAGATGGATAGAAGATATTTTTTAATCATATTGAATACTGTAATTACTTGTTGCTTACGATGATGTAGGTAGGATAGTGGTCACTGTAGCCGCCGATGAACGTACCGCTTGAGAATGTACGGAACGGCGTACCCTTGTACTGTCCTTCCTGCTGTGTCATGAACGGCTGGCTGAATATGCGGCCGTAGTATTTCTTCTTCACGATAGGCTGGATCTTCAGAGTGCCCTTCGGAGCATTGGCCATCGCCTGGTTTACAAGGATGATGTCATAGATGTTCCAGGTGCCTCTGTAGGCGAGCGAGCCGTAACCTGCCTTGAGCATTGACAAGAACGGGGAGAAGAAGTCCTGCTCGCCGACTTCGGCGATGGTCTCCTTGCCGTGCATGTATGTTACCATGCTCTCGTCTGTAGGGTTGTCATTCATGTCACCCATCACCATAATCTTGATGCCCGGATACTGTTTCATCAACTCCAGTGAGTGCTCGTAGATGATTTCCGCGCCACGGCTTCTGAGGTCCTGTCCCTTGCCGCCGATACGTGAAGGAAGATGGGCCACGAAGAATGCGAACATCTCTCCGTCGAGCAACCCCCTGACCATCAGGATGTCACGTGTACGGAAATAGTCCTGTCCTTCCTTGTCCATGGTGAATGTGATGGTCGTGGAATTGAAGTCAAACGGAATGGACTTGCTCTCTTCTACCGTGAAATGCTCCGGACGATACAGCAGCGCCACATCGACGCCTCGTCTGTCCGGGCCGTCGTAATGGACAATCTGGTAGTTCGCCGCTTCGATTTCAGGCTGGCTGACCAGGTCCTCCAACACGTGACGGTTCTCTATCTCGCTGAGTCCCAGTACTGTATGGAAAGCTTTGTTCTCATCTGCCATAGCCTTGATGACCGTGGCGATGTTGTGAAGTTTCTTTTCATATTTCGGCTCTGTCCACTTGTTCTTGCCGTCCGGAAGGAACTCATAGTCATTTTTCCCTTCATCATGGTATGTGTCGAAGAGATTCTCCACATTGTAGAACCCGAGCACATAACGCTTCGGACCGCCTGCATACGCTGATACGGAAATCAGCAGCAGAGCCAAGATTGTGTAAATTATTCTTTTCATTGTCAATGTTTGTGTTTTAGTGCCATCACGTTACCACCACCAGCTTACTGTAGCAGGGTCCTCAGCCTCAACTTTAGCCGCCGCATCCTCCCCTATCACCGCAGGAAGATTTGCGAAAAGGTCAATGCCGATTTTTTTCTCGAGTTCGTCAATGGACATCGCATAAGGTTTGAAGTTATTGTTGTCTCCATATCCTTTATGCTCCAGAAGAATCGCGCAGGCTATATATCCGGAATGACCGAATGTCGAGTTTTTGCTATATCTCAGAACTGCTTTGTAATAATGAGTAGGAACGGTCACTCTCTTTCCGACATTATCCCTTGCGGTCTTTGTGCTGCCTTTCGTAATACAACCGGTTACCACATAGCAAGTGTCCGCCCTGCTAGCCCAAGAACGCACCTTGCTTTCAAGATTCGCCCAGGAATGCTGGTTGAGCTCAGACCGCTGCGGGGTCATATTCGTGCCATAGAACGTCGTTACGTTTGCCGCGTAATTCAATCTGTCCGCAGACGGCAACTGGTGCCCCCTGTCGTAACCGCCTCCGAATCCACGATACAGCACAGGCTGGTATTTCTCAGGAAGGGAAGGATCCAGTCCCCAGGCATCAGTACGTTTTCCCGAACCGATTGTCCACGTGCTGAGCGGATAGGCCACCCACGGAGCGACAAGATTCTCGTAATCCCAGGCATATGTGTAATTTCTGGTCTTGACATTGCCGATCTTCATATCGTGCGAAAAGAAACCGAACTCGCTGTCCTCCGGCATTGCCGGAAGCTCAAGCCAGCCAGCCTTGATCTCAGACGGTCCCGGATTAGGATTAGGGTTTGGATTTGGCCCCGGTGTCGGCTCAGGAGTTTCGCTCTTGCCTGCCTGTGTCAATGTCAATGTCGCATAAGAACCGGATGTTTTCAATGTAAGAACTGCCGTTCTTTCCTGCTCTGCTCCGTTGGCCGACCAGGAAAGAATCACATTGGACTTGCTGCCGTTACCTGATTCCGGTTTTACAGTCACCCAAGAAACATCAGATTCTTCTGATGAAACAGAAATGTTCCAATCTCCCGATGCCGTAACCGAAAGGAAGTGCTCGCCCTTTGCCGCAGTCATATTATACTCGGTAAGGTCGCTGCCCTTGATTGTCAATCCGGCCTTTATATTATTCCGATTGTCGGAATTCTTATCACAAGAAAAAACAATGGGCATTGACACCATCAGTGCCAACACCCATTTCATAATATATTTCAATGATTTTTTCACCCTTGAAACAATGTTGTTTTAGACGGACAAAGGGCAACCCGGTTTTTCCGGGCACCCTTTTATGTCTGGTATTTAAGTCGTTTGACTATTTCTCCGCTTTGATTGCAAAAAGTATAGCTCTTGCATTTGTTGTGGTCGTTACTGTAACCTCTGAGTGATGGTGTACTTATCGGTATCTGCAACTGTCAGAGTGTAAGGTTCCTTACCCGTAGCATCAATATTAGCCACCAACTTCTGAGTAGCTACCTGAGTTCCGCCCACTGATGCTTTAATAGTCGCGGTTTTTTCTTTCCATGCCACACCATAGAAAGATACTTTGGTAGTACCTGCCGGGATCTTCAATGTTGCGGTACCTGCTTTCTTGGAAGAGCCGATTTTCAGAACAGGAACATCTTCGACACCATTGACGGTAGCCTTTTCAGTAAAAGCATTTGTTCCAAGTGTCCATTTAACGCTACTTGAGAAGTCCTCAGTTCCGGCAGCAGAAACTCCCTTATGTGTAAGAGTTACAGTATAAGACTTGGTCGCAACCTCTTCTGTTGTGGAAACGGTAAGTTCACAGTCACATTCTTTTCAGTCTCGTTGGCCGCGAACTTGACAGCCACTGTACCTGCACCTTCACCTGAAGCAGGAGATACTGTATATGCAGCATTGTCAGAAGAAACTGTCCACTTTACATTGCCCTTTACATCGAAAGAAGCAGAAGTATCACCAGCCTTTGCTGTGAGCGCGGTAGTGCTTACAGAGAACTTAGGACCGGTTGTTTCCACTTTCTCTACTTCAGTTGCAACTATCTGATAGTGTGTGCCGCCACCGACATACCATCCTTTCACTTTGATATCGCAGTCCACAAATTCATCCATGTTGCCAGTATAATAAGATAAAGAAAGATCTTTATCGGTAACACTTCCGATGTAAATATTATAGTACTGGTTGTTCTTCTTGACATTTCCGGTGAAAGAGACATAAGTGACTTTCGTAGGAGTATCTGCCAAGTTAGCCTCAGTGAACTCAAGTGGAGCAGGATATGTTACAGCATTTCCGCTGGAAACCACTGTAGTCGTAGGGGTAGCAATCTGCATAAGGCCATTGTGCTTGCCGGTAGTTCCGGCAACATTGATCTTATCTCCAACCTTTACCTTTGGATCTTCATTTGCGAAAACAAGGATACTTCCGGTCGCGTCGGTAATCACATAGCTCTTGAGAGTTACGCCGGTAACCAATACATCCTTAAGGTCGATTGTAGCGTTCTCTGCGCCTGCCGCAATCTCTGCGATGGTGCCTGCACCAGGAGTCGGCTCCGGTGTCTCGCCACCACCGGTACCAAGGTCAACGCCCTTTGAGAAGTCAACGACTGTACCTGCTTCAGCTGCAACTGAAAGTTTCAGGTCATCCATACGATATGAGCTGGCAACGTCAGTCTTCACATAAATGCTGAGGGAAGAAGTTCCCTTAGGAACAGTGAAATTGGATGTTGCAAGATCCCATCTGCCTTCTTTGTCACCATTAGGGAAAGTATATTCAATCTCTACCCATTTCTTGGCATCGTTGCTTACATAGACGTGGAACTCGTCATGTTTGAAAAGGCTTCCGTTGTCCTGACTGTATTTCTCCGCACCGAATGTAAGAGAATAATTTACATCGGAAGAGAGTTTGATTCCCTGAATTGAGAAATATGCAGATGAGCCGAAGAAGAGGTTGTTTGAACCTGAACCCTTATAGTCTGAATAGTTGCTGTTTGACGTAGAGTTGGCACGTGCAGATATGCCGCTGAAAGAATATGTCTCTGCGCCTATACCTGTACCTGAAGCATTCTTCCAGCCATCGAACTGGTCGAGATATGGCCAGCTTGTACCTTTTCCGAAGGTCTTGGTAGCTTCTGTCTTGTCAAAGTCATTGGCATAAACAATAGCATCAGATGCCGCGCCTGTACCCTTCTGGGAAATTTTCAGCTCTTTGGAATCGAATCCGATAGTCACTTTCACAACGCCCGTACGGTCTGCACCGTCGTTGCTCAGGACAGTAACTTCGAGTTTGGTACCGTTTGAAGGAGCACCTTTCTCAGGATTTACTGAAATCCAATCAACCATAGGAGTGGCTTTCCAGTCACGTGTAGCTTTAACTTCTACAGACTGAGTCGAAGAAGTCGCGTCGAAGGTAAGAGTTGCCGGAGCAATCTCTACTGAAGGAGCACCTGATGGTGTCTCATCCTTATCGCCACAGCTCTGCGCAAAAAGCATTGCTGTCAATGCGAATGAACCTAAAAATAAAGATTTGAGTTTCATGTTATTGCTATTAATGTTTGTATTACCTTGCATAGGAACTACAAATATAGCCAAGTATCCCGAAATAACCAAACTAAATCGTTAAATATGCAATATGTCGTCCGCCTCCACCATTTTTCGGCCGACAGATTCAATTTTTAGATATAATTACTACTATATTGATTTTTATTGCTATTTTTGCAGATAACAGATACCATTATATGTATTACGAATATAACCCGGAGAGCATTGACGACATTTTGAAGGTAATGGCGGCCAATGCGAAAAAACGTCGTCTTGAAAAAGGCTGGACCCGCAAATATCTTTGCGAGAGGTCCGACGTCCCAGTTTCCACCATAGCGAAATTCGAGAGCCTTCACACTATCTCCCTGGCTTCCTATGTAGCCATAGCCAAGGCATTGGGCTATTCATCCGACATGAAAAAACTCATGTCCGAAGCCATCTTCACCACAATGAAGGAGCTCGACACCATCAACAACAACAAAAACAGAAAGAGAGGTCAACGTGAAAATCATAAATAAACTTAGCGTACATATGGAAGGCCGCAAAGTCGGTGAACTTGCAATGGCTCCCGACAACAGGCATTGCGTATTTCAATATTCAAGAGAATGGCTTGCCGACGGATTCTCCGTTTCACCTCTGGAATTACCTCTGCGCCAGGATCTTTTCATTGCCCAGAAAGATTCATTTGCAGGCAATTTCGGAATATTCGATGACAGCATCCCGGACGGATACGGCCGCTACCTGCTTAGCCGGCTTCTACGGAAACAAGGCATTGACGCTTCGACATTGACTCCGGTGCAGATGCTGAGCATCGTGGGCGAGTCCGGTATGGGAGCATTGGCCTACCTGCCTGAAACTTTTGTGGGCGAAGACAAGGCGTTGCCTGAACTGGATGAGCTTCAAGATTTAGCTTTCAATGTCCTGTCGGAGAAGTCGGACAAGGATGAAGATGTTTTATACTTCAATAGCGGAAATTCCGGTGGGTGCCGTCCAAAATGCCTGATGAAAGATGATGAAGGAGAGTGGCTGGTAAAGTTCCGGCACGTTTATGATTCTGCTGATTTCGGCAAGATGGAGTACGATTACAATGTGGCGGCCGCTGCTTGCGGAATAGAAGTTCCGGAATTCAAGCTCATTGACAATAAATATTTTGCGTCCAAACGATTCGACGTCCGAGACGGAAAACGCCTTCATGTCGCAACTGCCGGCGCATTGCTTGGTCTGTCATTGAATGAACTTACGATGGATTACCGGAATCTGCTGCATCTGACCGGTTTCCTGACGCAAGACTCCGCTCAGGTCGAGCAGCAGTTCAGAAGAATGGTTTTCAATGTCATAGCCGAAAACAAGGACGACCATCCTAAAAACTTCAGTTTCATTTGCGAAGCCGGTGCCTGGCGCATAAGTCCGGCATACGACCTGACGCTCTGTCGCGAAGGCTACCGAGGCGAGCATGCGACATCAGTAATGGGCAACGGCCTCCCTACAAAGGCAGACCTGGTCAATGCCGGCACAGACATCAAAATACCAGAGTCCCGCTGCCAGGAAATCATCGAAGAAATCGCCACCACATGTGAGAGACTGCTGAAAGAATAAGCTCTTAACTGATGCCGGAGAGATCAAGCGCGTATTGCTCAGGTAGCGGGGCGGAGCTGTTTTCCAAAAGTTTCTCGACATTGAGAATAAATCACTACTTTTGTGATGAATCTTGAAATTTCGCATCATAATGTTAATATAAAAGTAACCACAGTGAAACCACGAAATCTCAAGACGTTTTACAAATACAGATGAAGGTTGATCGTATGGAAAACAATATTGCCACACCAATGGAGCAACAGTTTGGAGAGGTTATAGACATTATTCTCTTTCATAAAAACCGTGCTTCAAGAACCGTAAATAATGAACTATTGCTTACAGCATGGCATGTGGGCAGCTATGTATCGGCCAAACTGAAAAGCGAGGAATGGGGGAGCAAGGTTGTAACGCAGTTATCCGAATATATCCGTTCCCGGCGTCCAGACATTAAGGGCTATAGTCGGAGAAGCATTTACAATATGGTGATGTTTTATGATGAATATTCATCGGAAACATTCAGCGTAACTGTAGAAAAGTATCTGAACTCTGAATTTGTGCAGCCAAAAACTGCACAAATAGAAGCAAGTCTGCCTAAACAAGGGGAGGCTGTAATTGTGCAGCCAAGAACTGCACAAATTGTTCCGGCTGCATCTGAACAAATGCCTAAAATCTTGGAGTTGACCACATTGACCAATCATATGGAAATTCTTTGCCGATGCAAAAATATTGAAGAGCGGATGTTTTATATACTCTATGCCAATAAAGAACATTTAGTGAAGCGAGAACTTCAGCGTTGCATCTCCAATCAGACATATACGGCTTTATTAGGTAGCAAGAGCAATATGTCGAAAGGATTACTCAATGCTTATCCAAAAGCCCCGATAATGTTCAAGGATACGTTGTTTGTTGATTTTCTGAATCTTCCGAATAAGCATAGCGAGGCCAAATTAAAAAACGGCTTAGTAGAACACATGAAGCAGTTTATTCTTGAACTAGGCAAGGATTTCATCTTTATGGATCAGGAGTACCACCTCAATATTGGTTCGTCTACCTTTAAGGCAGACTTGCTGTTCTTCCATCGCGGATTGCAGGCATTGGTGGCAGTGGAACTATTATGTTGTGCACAACATAACAGTTCTTATGCTGCGTAGATAATTATGTTGTGTAGCAACATGAAATAGTTGAAAATCA
>ERZ780111.180-NODE-180-length-20172-cov-3.1188_pt1 | contig 20172 bp, 10 predicted proteins | sample MGYA00433084_ERZ780111 | MGnify/ENA primary metagenome ERZ780111 (study PRJEB29588, sample SAMEA2144299) | human gut metagenome | biome: human gut; feature: human-associated habitat; material: faeces | place: Denmark | collected 2008/2010 ... | reverse complement strand
CCCCCGGGGCAGCCCACCCCCCCCGCCGGTCGAAAGTACCGCATGCGTTAACGATGCGTTCAGTTCTTTTAGTATATCTGTCTCTAACTGTCTGAAATATGCTTCGCCCTTTTTACTGAATAATTCAGCGATCGTACAACCACATTTTTCTTCTATATACTGATCTGTATCTATGAAGGTATATCCGTATCTTTCAGATAACAGCTTTCCGACTGTTGTCTTTCCGGATCCCATAAAACCTGTCAGGATGATATTATCCCGTGTCTTTTTAAGCAACTTCCGATAAATCTCATCTGCTGTTTCTTCATCTATCGTTATATCATTCCACAATTCATATGCAATTATGCCTTGGTACAGAAGCATCTTCAGCCCATTATAGCTCTTTGCTCCCGCGTATCTGCACAGAGACATGAATCCGGTAGAGAATGGTTTATAGATCAGATCGATTCCGACTGATACAAGCTTATAAAATGCCGGATCTTCAATCACTACTTCATCACTATGCGGATACAAGCCTTTTGAAGTCGATTGAAATACAATATATTTTTTCTCCGGAAGCTTGTGATAGTCCTGAATGCTCATAGCCGTCATACTCTGATTCCCAAAGAAATCATTCATATGATCCGCGATCGCCTGTGCTTTGGCTACAGTACGATTTAAGATATATACATGTCCTGCTCCGTTTGACACACACATATAAGCTACGGCTTTCGCCGCTCCGCCTGCTCCTAATATAATAACGTCCTGTCCGTCAAGCTCTACTCCATAAGATCTCACCTCACGAAGAAGTCCCATCATATCCGTATTATAACCTTTATATCCATTTTCTGTCCGTACCAGTGTATTAACAGCACCGATCGCCTGTCCGCCTTCATCTAACTCTGACAGATATTGCATAACCTCATTCTTATGCGGAACTGTCACATTTAACCCCAGAATGTTTAACGCATACGCACCTTTTACTGCAGCTTCTAGATTTTCTGCTTTTGTATGAAACGGAACATATACATTATTTAATCCGAGCTTCTCGCTTAATGTATTATGTATAAGCGGTGACATTGTATGCTCCACCGGATCTCCCAGAAGTCCCAGCGTTCTTGTTTTTCCATCTATCATCATATTGTCTCTTCTCCTGCTGTTCTGTTAATTTCATATAATGATCGTAAAATTCCCATAGGTTTTTTCATATGGCAGCATTTCGTAATCATCTAGTTGTTATAGTAGCATTTTCTTTCAGGTCTTACAAGCAAAAAGGCGGGCATTGCTGCCCGCCTCTGGAATTATAATATGTGTTTTTAATAGCTCATATTAAGCTAATGTATATTTTTCTGCTTCAATACCATCTACAGTTACAATACTGTTTGTATTGTTCTGTGTCAGGTTGAAGAGTGGATCAGCAGCTTTAATCTTGATGATCTTCTGTACTGGTGTAGCTTCACCGCCATAATAAACTTCAACAACAATATAAGTATAATTACCACCATACGGTGCAAAACACTCTTCTGAAGGTTTCAGCTTATTATTTGAATACTGATCTCTAACCTTAATCTTTTCTGTCGCATCATCAAACTGTACAAATCCATCAAAAGTAGCTAACCAAGTCATCTTTGCCTGCTTCTCTTCTTCTGTCAATGCAATGTAACCATGCTGTGATAACTCGTTTTTCTCTGCTTCTGTCAGATGAGATTTAATAGCATCATACGCTTTCCACTTCCAGATTTTTTCATCCGTTCTGTCTTTCAACTCTGCATCTGTAAACTTTACAAACTGTTTTTCGATATCCGAACGTTTCCAGCTCCAAACCAGTTTATCCTTTGTAGCAGAATATACCGGACTTAACTTCTTAGGATCCTGATCATTCAGATCCAGATCATAATACACATTGATCCGATCTACGGTGATACCGTCCGGAATATCAATTTTTGCATCAAAGTTTGGCGATGTTGTCTTATCTGCTATTTCAATCAGATAAATATTATTGCCTGCTGACTCATCCTTACCAAGCTCATTCACAAAGTTTGTATCCGGCTGGAACAATGTTACATCCGGCTTAGGCACTGATGCTAAAGCACTGTTAATAATAACATTGATGAACAATTTTCTCTCATCATTATTCTTTGTTCCATTACCTGTTACAGATGTATGACCGGCTCCACAATATGTGATAGCTCCGTTACCATACGCTGTTGTATAAATGAAGTAACTCTCCATTCCATCATAAGGTGATGCAGCATAATAAGATGACATTGTCTTTGCATTACCATTGTTATTACATCCTGCAAGTGTATACCAGACTGTTGTCTTCGTAGCCTCAAGATCCAGTGAATATGCCTGCTGATGTGTACCCGATATATTCAGGGATGAACCTATCGCAAACGGATACAGGGTAACCAGACCTTCATTTAATCTGGAAGCCTTTGCTGTCTGCGCAAATGCAGACTCATCTCTGTTACCATCATTGGTTGTGGTACGAAGTGCACCGTTTACATCCATCTTTGAATAAATATATGGTGTATTATTCTCTGCATGTATACTCTTATTCACTGCAAAATACAGATATGACATTGATAATGCACTTATATTCCAGCTAGACTTATCACTCGGAATCTGTGTTACATTATAATTTGAATTATAATTCTTTAATGTCTTAATCGTGCTGTCATAGATTCCCGATGTCTGATTCAGCTTTCCTGATATTCCGGCTGTTGTATTGAATCCGTATGGTGTCAGATAATATGTATCTGACTTATCCTTATATGACTTATACTCATAGCCATCATTTGTCTGAGCATATGAACTCTTCTGGTTTGTAAGATCCACATGGAATCGGTTCAGTCCAACCATATCAAGCAAGTTTGTAGTAAGTGTATAAGCACCACCCGCCTTCTTTGAATATGGTGACATTGTATCATGGAAGAAGAACAAATCTCCTCCGGCTTTTACATAATCCTTAATGTACTGACATGTCGTTGCATTCATATCAACATAAGCACTTGTGCTGTCTCCATATGGTGAGAATGCTGCAGAAGGACCAAGTACCAGGATAGAATACATCTTCTTAAGGAAGTCCTTACCATAAGATCTTCTTAAGTATTTATAATACTCATCCTTTGCATTCAGCTCTGCATCCTTTGCATCACGATATGCCGTAAATAATGTTCCATATGTTCCAAACTCATTGAAATTAGTTCCCTTGTCTCCATAATATTTCATGAAGATCATAGAATAATCTCCGGTCTTTATACAGTAGTTAAACAGCTGCACAATCTCACTTTCCGGTACCCATCTGTTCAATGCACCAAGCAGAGACTGTGAACCCTGTCTGTATTTACCATACTTTGCTGTATCTATCTTAGTTGCATCATTTCCAAACTGGTCGATTGCACCCTCCAGATACTTATCAATATTTTCCTTTGGAGTTTCAACAGCAGCCTTTGCATTCTGATATGCAGTCCATTTCTCCTGCAAGCCATCTGCATAATCCTGCCGAGTCATTCCATCAACTTTACCGCCTGCTTTGGACAGTGTCTCTGCATCTGCAACCCACTGCTCCAGGCAGTTATAAGTTCCGCTTGCATTATCTGCTGTTGTAAAACTTGCTTTATTCTTATTCCCCCCCGCCATATCAAGATTGATATTATAATCATCCGTAATCGTATCTGCAAGGTTTGAATACCAGTTATCATCTCCGGCACTCAGGTCATACTGTACAATTCCAAAACGGTTCTCATGACGTCCAAGTGATTTGTACTGTGATAATGCTACTTCTGATCCCAGTTTCGGTTCTGATGTAAGGCCATTGTAATACATGATCTTATGTGCCCACTGAGACTGAATATCAAAGTATAAAGTATCCTTAAAATTATGGAAGTCTGTTGTCTGGCCATCATACATTGTCTGGATCTGAAGGACATTGATATTGTTCTTATCAGCTGTCTCATTCACAACCTTACTAAGCCCTGAACTGGTTGCTATAAGCTCAGTTCCCTCATAGATCTCCAGATACCAGCTGGCTGATCCGAAAAAGTCTTCATCCAATTCCAATGTGGTTGATGCAGTATATGATGTCATTCCTGCAGAAGCAGCTCCTTTTGTAAGAGTTCCCTCTGTATGATAATCACTTGAATCAAATGTCATGTTACGATCTTTATCACAATATAACTTATATGTATATGTGGCATCCGACTTACTGCTTCTGACCTCGAACTCAAATGGAAGACTGGTCGTTCTCAGATAAGAACTCGTAATTCCTTCCTTATAGGTAGCAGGTTTATTTGTAAATACTACTCTCACTCTGCTTGCTGAACTCTTGATCAGACTGTTCAGTGAGGTCTTCATCGTATCAGATGGTACGACTGCATAAGACTTAATCACTGAAGGATCGTCATTCTGGAACCAGCTCTCATTCTCTACATCCGTAGTCAGATGAATCTTGTAAGATCCGCCTGTACCGATCTCTTTCGCCGTATATAAGGTCTGACCATACGTTCCATTCTGATTATCTATCATCTGCGTATCATCATGATCATATCCCCATAATACATTTTTCACACTTGTAGAAGCTGCTTTTTTATCATATGCATACTTCACAAGCTTATACACTCTGGAAGATGGATCCAGGTAATAATTTCCCTTTTCGATCGTTCCATCATCTTTAAACCAGTAACCTGAAAGAAGCTGAACCTGAGTCAATGCATTCACGCCGTTCTTAACATTGTAACCCTGCATCTTCTCATATACAGATGTCAGTTCATCACCGAAGATAACCGGTTTTCCGGCATCTATATATTCTACAAGTTCATCATACTTTGTCTTTGTAAGATCATTACCGTTTTCAGGCATGTATACTGCCTTACCTACCAGATCTGCCGGCATATAATTATCTGTAATATACTCTAACATACCTGTATGTGTGTACATAATGAATGTCGGTAAACCATAACCTAATGCTTTGATCGCATCACCATTCAGATTACCACTATGTGCAGAATAAACTTCCTCAACGCTTCTATCAAGTGCTGTATAATCACCACCGATATAAACCAGATCATAACTTGTTGCGATATCATCTTTCATACCGATCAATGCTTCCGTAGAAACCTGAGTAAGTTCGATATCACCATAGTTTAATCCATCTATTGCATATGCAAGTTTGGCCTTTGTCAGATCAAAGTCATAATACTCAACATTCTTCTGAAGTTCTTCTTTGGCCTTACCCTCAATCACATCTGACGGAACAGTATAATAATCACCCTTTATCTCTGAACCATCCATATGTTTTGAATAGGAAGAATTTTTATTCTTGGTTTCTGCTAACTCGCGATCAATCGGATAATCCGGTTGAATTTCAAGAACCTTGAACTTATTATCAGAGCCATCACGATACTGACCTGCATTAATGATATCTGCAATTGCTTTTGCTGACGGACTGATAATGGTCTTATTTCCGCCATTATTGTCATCATCACCATCTCCAGAGCCAACACCATCTCCGGCTTTATCACTGGCAATTACATATACACCACCTTCAACAGCGTCGCATAATGATTTATATGCATCTTTTCCAATCTCATCTTTATAAGCACCCGACTCGATAAAGATAAAATCAAACTGTGTAAAGTCAATCACCTGTTTTGTAGAATTCTTGGTAAGTGCTTCCGCTTTGTGATCTAGATATAACTTATTGACATAATTAAATGCCTTATCTCTACCTTCTGTAGAATCTTCTGAATAATCCAAAACAGTATATTCATAAGATAAGTTTGATGAATAATTTGCATCATAAGCAGGATCTGATTCTGTTGTCTTCTTTGTAAACTCTGCATATGTATCTGCAACGTTTGTATAATCATAATCTGCTGATTTCTGCTCACCATTCTTTGTAACAATGAAATTACATCCATTGCTGCCAACTTCATAAGCACCCGTCACTATAGTATCATCTGTTCCAGTTCCGGTTCCAGTTCCGGTTCCTGTTCCACTTCCTGCAGCTGCAACAAGCTCATCAATTGCTGTTCCGGCAGGCTCAATGATCACTCCATACTGGAATTCAGAACCGGCATTCAGATATGAGAAATTATAATTGTACACATAAGTATTTGTCGCACTGTCAAAAGAACCGTTTCCACCTTCTAAAGATGAAAGCATAACTGAATACTTCTCTGTCTCATTCTTACCAACCAGATAAGTCTTTCCGTCTATTGTAACAGTAAGATATACATTTGATCCGGTAAGATCTCCAGATGAACGAACCTCACCGGATAATTCCTTAGTTGCAACATCCTGAAAACCGGTATTTGAAAGATCGGTCGTTGAATAGACAGCACCTTCACCTGAGGTCAAAGCATTCTTGATATCACGGCTCTGAAGAACATAGATATTCGCCCCACTTGGCACATATCTGTATCCACGGCTTGCATAAGCGGCTCCTGTGAATACACTGTTCTCTGCTGTTTCTTCTGCTTCCCAGGTATTAGTCTTCTTATTGAAAGTATAGGCACTTGCATCCATATGTGTGGAATCATTGTTTGCTGCTAATTCATCAAACATCCTCGATGACTCACCATTTGAAATAACAAGTACTTCTGCATTATCAAAATCCCATTTTGTTCTGGAAGCCGTAATACCACCAATAGAACTTGATACCTTAATATATGCAGAATCACTGTGATTCGTCTGGAAATTCAGGAAGTCTGTCAATGAATTATCTTCATACCATTTATAATATCTGTTTTTGTTGATATAGTCATTTCCACCCTCTGTCGCAGAACGTTCCGCTGTAAGGATGAAATCTGAAATTGTCTTTGTTGTCTTTTGGGTTGGATCCGGTACATCATTATCACTTGCTTCTTTATAAAGCACATTGAAATATCCCGGCTCTACTGCTAATACATTATCTATACGGGCTGTCAGATTCTTTGTAATCAACTTGAATGCTAATGTTCCCATACGATATGTATCATTATTTCCCTTTATCGAACTTGCATCTTTTACACAAAGTGTATATTTATCAAGAACGATCGGATGGCGGTCATCCATTGTATAGCTTACAAGCCAATTATATAATGCTTCGCTTATATCTTTGTCTTTTGATGCATATGCATTCTCATCCGGTGCAACGATATATATGAAATCCGCTGCAGATAAAATTGCTTTTGCATTTGTATCCATACTGTTCAGATTGTCAACAGTAACCGTTGTTAATGTCACTGCTCCGGCTGCCATCTTCTGGGATGCAATCGTCTTATAACCATCAAATACCGCATATCTGAAATACTCACCATCATACACATACTTCCATAATGGTGTTGTATTTGTATAATCAGACTCATTTTTGATATTACCTTTATAGTTTGATGCAGTAACTTTAGCAGTCATATCTGTATCTGCTTTCGCAATATCGTCATTTGATTTAGACTTTGGAAGGATCTGAACAATACGATATTTGTCATCACCTGTTGCCTTTAAACTGGCGCTGTTCGAATTGATAACCGCAAGGTCAATATTCGAATAGCCTACAAGTCCTGTTGCAGCACTCAGTTCTGCGTTATTTTCATTTACAGGAGTTCCAGAATTAGCTAATGTGAAATTGACGAATACCGCACTAACAATCAGTGTAAAGATGATTGCTACGGAAGATAAAACAACTTTTTTATTCTTAAACACTATTCTTTCCTCCTTTTAGTTTGAATGCGCTTTTAACACATTTGAATTTCTAAGGCTGACAACTCCATCCACTGTATAAGATGCTGCTGTCTGTGCATCCTGAAGTTTCATGGTGATTGCAAAACTATCCTCATCCGGATTCACCTTCACATCAAACTGCTCAACATTCTTTGCAAGCAGACAGGCCTCATCATTACTTGAATCAATAAATGATCCGCCTCCGGAATTAGACGCCTTCATTCTGTAAGCATATAACTTCTTGTTTGTCTTATCATATAATAGAGTACAACTTGTTATCTCGCTATCACCTGTTGTTGAATCCAGACCGGATGCATAATTAAGCTTAATATAAAGCTTATCCGCCGTCTTTGAACCTACCGTTGTCGATACCGTACTGAGTGCTACATCTTTATCCAACTCACCGATGTTGTAGCAAGGTCTTTTATTCGATCCGCTTGCAGGATTTGAAGAAGGGGCTACCTGCACTGTTTTGTTTCCGCCTCCTTCTTTATAAGAACCATCATCCTGTCTTAAATCCGACGCATCAGGAACCAGATATACGCCTTCTTTCGATGATGTTTCACCTACTCGCTTTGCTTTTGCATAAATCTTAACATCTGTTGCTGCCATCAGCATATCAGACATAGTATCATAGGCTTCTTCAGCCTGTGTCTGTATCTTCTTTCTGGATGTCATCTTCCGATTGGAAGCAACCACTGATCCAATCAGGGTTGTAACTGCTACCATAAATACACTTAAGATACCTATGTAAAGTACCAGTTCAATGAAAGTGAAACCCTTATTCTCTGTTTTTTTCACTATTCATCCCTCCTTATGATCCTGTATAATGACTACCAGTCGTTTTGTTTAATGTTACTTTACCTACTGATGCATTCGACCGCTCCTTATTGAAAGTATAAATACCATCTCCCGACCAAACCGAACCATCTGCTTTATTAAACATAACGATCATAAAACCCGCTGTGCCATTTACTTCAGTAACCTCTTTTGCGGTATCTGAAGATTTTGCCGCGTACATAATCTTTACGCGATCCAGCGTTATAGTATCTATTGATGTGTCTGCAGTAAAGTTAGCTCTGTCTTTAAAATCATCTGAAGGGTCTCCATTCGCTTTACGCGTAACATCACCCGTAAAGGTTCCGTATGTAATCTGATATTTATCGTCAACCTTTTCAATCAACATAGCAGCTTTTTTATTTTGAGATTTTGTCAATTTTACTAATGTAGACAATTCCTCATTGAATGACTCTTTAGCCGAGGTAGCCCGGGCAGTTGATATCGCTGATATCGTAACAGCTGCCAGTCCGGATAACACCGCTATTATTCCAAGAACAATAATCAGTTCTACCAGAGAATATCCAGCATTGTTTCTTTTCTTCATCTTCACCCCTCCTAATCTACATTCTTCTTCCAGTTCTGGAATTCAAGAATATCACTATAAGAGATGTCAGATAAAGTAGAACTCTTCACCTCTGCACTACTGTCTTTTTCTTCTTTTACATAGTTCTTTAAGATTTCTCTTGTAACTACGCTTACATCTGTATCTGTGCTGTCTGCGCACTTCTTCAGTACACTCGCCGTATATGATACATCTGCTGAAAGGCTGATACTGCTGTTACAGATCACCTTACCGCCTGCAATGATCAATCCACGGAAAGATTTTACTTTATTGCTGAACTTCACATCACCGCCACAGATAACAACTCCCTGTAAAGAATTACCAGTAGCTGTATCAAGCGTTACATCTCCATCATTGATAACAAGAATCGAATCTGCTGATCCATCATCAGACGAAATCGTTTTACTGATATTCTTATGCGCTGTATGGTTAGTGCCGTCAGGCAGTGTATGCGTTCCAAAAATCTTTGTAAAGTCAACATAGTTATTTAATGGTGTCAGACTGTAATTATAAGAGTACGAATCACTTCTTACATAATCTCCCTTATACTTTCCATCTGCATCCTTGCCAACATATGTGTACTGATACTCGCCTGATGCTAACTGAGTTCTTGTATAATCACCTTTATTAGCACCTACATTTTTGAATTGTGCATGCTCGTATCTGTACTTCTGAGACTGCTTTCCATTACTGGTCTCTGTATAATCTGTATATTTTACTAATGCCCATGCAGATTGCTCTTCATCGGTCTCCTTACCTTCAGCATCCAACACCTTATTGTTTAATACAGACAGATGATCTTTCATGTTGATATACATGTAATTAAGGAAATTACTCACCTTATGTGCCTCTGTTTCAGAATCTGATCCAGTTAACTGTCCTGCACTTGTTTTAAGGTTTTCATAAGCAAGATTATTTGCTGTCGTGTCTCCATTTCCAAGCAACATGGTGAATGTCTTAGATGTAGCTGCTGCTTTTAAAGCCGTTTCAACACTCATCGTACTCTTTGTTGATGCCTGAATATATAAAGATCCGTCATTCTTATTCTGTGCCGTTACTGCCGCGCCTGAACCAACCTTAGAAGAATCTACCTTGCCATCTGCACCAACAGGAAGTAACAATGTCACATCGAAGCTGTCATAATTAGATACGTTATATATCTTCTTATTTGTTTCTTCCAGATTCTCTGCCAGAAGATCATAATACTTCTTTACAAAAGCTTCTGCTTCTTCTACATTACTCTGCTTATTATCTCCCGCTTTAATATAAAGATAATAATAATCATGACCAGACACCGTCTGTTTGATCGCATTAACTACCAATTCATTATTACTCAGTTTTTCAGTAAACTCTTTGTATAATTCCTTTAATTTAACATCATTGTTAAAACTATTTGGGAACTTCAGCTTAACATGTGTATAACCATTTGAATCTACTGTCTCGCTGCCTGCAACCGGCTCCCACTGTGTCAGGAAAATCAACTGATTGGATTTCACATCAAGCGACTGACCAGTTGAATAATCCTTCAATGTTGTAAATGCATAGTCCAGATTCTTTTCATTTCCATCTGCATCAACAAGACCGAGTTCTTTTCTCTCATTAGCATCTGTGATAGAAGAAGCTGCCACTTTTGAGAACTCAATATATGATTTACCCGCAATATAAAGAGATTGTAAGCTCTTCAGATCCAATGTGGACTTCTTACCATTTACAATAATCGCACTATCACTAAAATGAGATTTTAAACTGTAATTTGTAGGGAGTTTGCCCGCATTCCCGAGAAGCTTAATGCTCCGAATATCATCTGTAGAATAGCTATATCCAAAGTATGTACCCTTAAAGAATGTCAAATTAGATTCTTCTGCATTTAACTCTGTATCATCATATACATAAGCGTTTGCTGCCGCTGTAATAGAACCGCCTTTATCTCCATCAATGATAATATTATCGGTCCAGAGCTCTGAAAGGTTCGAACTTCTACCTGAAAGAGTAATATCTGCACCATTATATGCTGTCAATGCACCAGAATTTACAATAACATCTGAATTCATTGTCAATGATGCTTTGTCAACAAAAATACCAGAATTAGCGCTTTCATCTGTAGCGCCCCAGTTTCTTACAACACTATCATTATATTTGTTTGTAACTTTTGTTGCAGTCACAGCATTATAATCTTTATTATAATAATCAGATGCTGTGTATACATTTCCTTTAACATTTACAACTGTTGCACTTGCATCGTTATAATTCGTAGTTGTTCCGGATACTTGCAGTCCCATATCTGCCAGAAATGCATAACTATACAAACTATTGCTGTTTATACCTGTCATATCAAACGAAACATTATATTCTGGTTTTTTAAGTACCAAATCCGTCATAATTGACTGCTCATACGTTCCTGGAGCCATCGTCTCCCTATCTGTTGCAGCAGTCAATGTAATTGTTCTCTTAACACCTACGTTCTTAAATGCAATCGTCTCTACAGTTCCTGAATTAAATCCCGGTTCCGTATTTGTCTGTCCGGAAATATCTCCCGTTAGGGAATTCTTAACATATTTGATATAACTGTGTTTTCCCGCATTATCTGTATATACAATTCGAAGATTATCACAATCAAGTGTAACATTCGGATCTGTAATATAACCCTGCAATGTAGCTACTAATGTAGGGATTTTATTCAGATTATCATCATCCATAATTCCCTGCATAAAAAACTTTTTGAACAGATTATTTGCCTCTGCCTCAGAAAGATTCGTATACTTTCCATCTTTATAATATACAACTAACTCTGCAGTCGTTGTATATGCGGAATATAAGTGTTCATTTGTCGTTGCACCAATTCCTGCATAAATCTCATCCATTGCCTTCTCTACACTGTAGAAGTTATTCAATGAATTAATCTTGTAATATCTGAGTTTGTATGCTAATAACATACCCATTAACAGGGCGGATACCAGAATACTCAAAAACGTTGCAGATACAATTACAAGGACAAAACTGGAACCACGATTACTCATGTGCTTCAGTCTGCTCTTTAATTTTTTAAGCATCTTCTAATTCCCCCTTGTTCCTGATATAGTCGTCTTGTCAGTCGTCTTATCATTACTGTCTTTTTCTTCCATAAGAACAGTCAGATCGTACATATAGACATCGTCCGCCGTATCATCCTTTGTTCCCATAACACTTACAGTTGAATTTGGTTTATCTACTGTAAAGTTCGCATATACTTTAGTCTTTCCGGCTAATGTATTAATCTTTGCTTCATCTGCCGGTTTCTTAAGTGTTCCGGTTGAATCTGCAAAATTCACACGCACCTTTACAGATGATGGAGATACCTTATGCTGATTATTTACATAAATCAGATCATCAAGTGTCTTGCTGCTATCACCGCCCTGCAAAGCTTCATTGATAATTTCTGCATACTTATCATCAATATCTGCTACAGTCTGGAAAATATAAATCTTTGCCTTTTCATCCGCATCTAATGCATTTGTATCTATATTCACATAATCACGATTTACATAGATACCATTACTGGTTGCAGGAACATATAACAGATAGATTGGTGGCAGTTTATCATAATCATTCTGATATACTACACCTTCTCCATTTGCACTGGCTGGTTTATATACGTTATTTGTATTGTTCTCATATTCAGACTTAATAACGCCGATTGTTGTCTTATCTACATACTTTACGATACACTGCACACGATATTTGTTATTTGCAGTCTTTGACACTTTAATCGTCGTTGTCTTTGAGAACTCATCATTCTTCCAGAATTCATCACCATCACTGGAAAGCATCTGATTATACTGCACTGTATGACTCTTTAACAGTTCTGTCTTCTGATCCTTAAAATATGCACTTGCCTGATTATCCAGATTATTTCCATCTGCGGTTCCGGTATCACCTGTGTAAGTTGCCCCGGCAATGATCGCTGCCTGTTTATTATCCAGTGTACGAACAGTACCTACTGAAGATGTGATCTTAACATAATCACCATTTTCATCAACTTTTGCATCTTCTGTTGCCGGATCCCAGATATACCCCATCGCAGCAACCTGCTGTGCAAGATCACTGACCGTGACTGTACAGCCATACTTCGCGTAATTTCCTCCTATAGATATGTCATTACATGTGTATGTCTTCTCCGTATAATTCACCTTCTTCACTCCGGCAATCTTATTATCCGTTGTTTTCGGAGTTGTAGTTGTGCAGGTGAAATTATAGCTACCTGTAGAATTGCCATCAGGTATACTGATGGCACTACTACTCATATCTGCAGTTTTAAAGCTTTCCATGATCTGTTCTGCTTTATCAATGGCATACTGTTTCTTGGTTGATTTCTTATTGATATTAACAGCGGAAATCAACTGGGAGGTAAGAGGAACGATCAATATGGCAAATACGGCTACAGCAATGATTACTTCTATCAAACTAAAGCCTTTATTGTTTTTCTTTGTCATTTTCTACTTCTCACTCCGTTTAAAAACTGTTTACGGGTTTCAGGTTTATAACTACCTACTGAGCATTATCGCTTGATGTAGTTGTTGTAGCTGTTGACTTCTTTGTCGGGTTACCGAAGATATTATACTTTCCGCTCTGAACATTAACATCTACCTGATCTGTGGTTCTGTCTCCACCGTTTACTGCGTATGATGTGAACGACATATCACCTATATATTTTCCTGTCTCCTCATCAAAAGCGATACTGATAGAATCAACAGTCATACGGAAGTCTCCACTCTGAATATAATCAATGACATCCTTAAGATCCTTGTATGAACCTGAATAGGTAACAGGGAAGTTCGCTGAATAGCAGTTATAATTATCTCCTGAAGCTGCAGCACTATCAGCTACGGTTGTGTCAGCCGCAGTCGTATCGGTTTTTGCGTCGGTTGCTGCTGCTCCATCTCCGAGTGTAGCATCACCTACCGCACCGGTTCCGAGTGTGTAGAATAACTGTTCTTCTCCCATCGTTACAGAAGGGAAGTCAAACTTATATTCATCCTTGATACCCTGTAAATACATAATTGTATTCTCCTGATAGAGCTCTGATGGGAATTCATCAAGGATTGCCTGATACTCTTTCTTATAGTTCTCTGTATCTTTAATATACTGGTCACGATTTACATCCTTTGACTTCAGATCATTATAGTAAACCTGCTGTTTGTCCTTTTCGGATATGATACTCTTCCGGTCTTCAAAATTATTCATAGCCACATAACGAATCGGCACGAATAATATTACAACACCCAATAAAAATAATAATAAATTTCTTTGTCCTTTTGTCATTGCATCCATGTTCGTACCCTCCTTACTGAGCTAATGTTGCATCTGTCTCTGTAGTATCTTCTGTTGATGCATTCGCATCCACATAGATACAGGTTACAGTGAAATCATATGTAGTCTTGCCTGATTCCTCATCTACATTCTCTGTAATGCTTCCGATGAATGAATTATCGATACAGTCAATTTCTTTTAAGCTGATCGCAAGACCCGCAACATCGTCATACTTTTCTGCAGTACCGGATATGGATACACCGCTCGCATCTGAATTGAACGCTGTTACTTCTGTTCCCTTTGGCATCTTCTCTTCTAAAGCATTGATAAAGGTTACTACATTCTCATTCAGATTCTTAGTGTAGCTGTACATGCTCATAGCATCCACATAGATGCTCTCTGCATCCTCATAGTCCTGTACAATGGTTTCAATATCTTTAATTGATTCAATCTTTCGGTTTACATCATCCAGCTCACTCTGTGCCTTATTCTTCATGATAAATGAAGCCGCAGTCACACCACCGGCAACGAGCACTGCCAGAATCAGAAATGCAACTACAAAAGGCGTAGAATCAACAGCTCCTTCTTTCTTAGATGCTGTTGCCCCTTCTGATATTACAAATCCCATAGGTGCAAAAGCCGCACCGATAGGAACCATAAGGTATACAGGATTATAAATCTTCAAATCAATCTTCGGGTCAAACTTGATATTGAATAAACTATCCATAACTCTGGTTGATACATTAAGCTGTACCTTGAATAAACCATCGATTCCTTTGATCAGTGCTCCATCGCCTGTCAGGAATACATCATCAATCGGCTTATCCGGATTTTTTGATGCAAAGAAATCCATCACACGTCCAATGTTATTGATCAGGTAACGGAATGAACCGGTAATCGCATTATCATCGAAATCAACTGTGATCAGACGTTCATTCTGAAGTAAGGTCATAGCTGTCGTTGCATCTACGCCCTTTGCATCCATTACTTCATTTACTACAACATTGGTACCATATGGTACAGTTCTCTGGAGTAAAAGGATATCTCCTTTTACAATATTTAATACGGTAGATTCACTACCTAACTGGATTACCATCGTTGTCATGTTCTCACTGGTCTGTGTCTTGATCAGCTGTAACATGGCATTTCCAATGTCGCCGTAATCGAGCGCCACTATTTTCAGTCCCGCAAGTGCTGCCACTTCATAGTAGGAACGAACCATACTGGTCGGTGCTGCTACAGCAAGGACTCTTAACTGTTTGTTATTTTCTTCATCAGTGACTGTCTCTAATACAGAATGGGATACGGTGTAATCCTCTATATTAACAGGGAAATACTCTGATGAGTTCGCATTAATAATTCCTTTGATTTTGTTCTCCTTAACGAAAGGCACAAGGACCTCTCTGTTAACGATCTTTGTAGAGGTAAGGACGAAAATCGCGTCCTTGTTAGTGATTCCGTTTGCAGCAAGCTGTGATCTGATTGCTTCTGCAATTCTTTCTTTGTCTCTGATAAAACCATCTTCGTATGAGTCTTCCGGAGTCTCAAAGATGATGGCATTATGTACGGTTGAAGTCTTCTTCTCAGAAGCGGTTACTTCTGTGATAGTAATACTTTCATTTGTAATGTCGATTGTTAAGACTTTTTTATTACTCGCCATTTTAAATAGCCTCCCTCGCTAATCAGTAGTTTTGTCGGGAATTCTCCCTTAATTGCCTGAGTACCAGCTTACATGCTGTTCACCCCATATAAATAAAAATAGAATACGCCTGTATCTTACAGGCTATAAGGTGAACAACCTGTCACCCTCAAAATGGTCTCTATGTTTGACCCTCCATATGCGACCATTCACTTGTTTTCCAGCTTATATGCAAGCCGGTTGCCGTCATTAGTTTAATCACTCACTAAACTACTGACTGCTTCCAAGACATCATATATCTTTTCTGCATTGCATTATGATATAGTGATGTCTATAAATCCACAAACATCTTACTCATGTTATCGAAAGGCAACAACTAGCTATAATATGTCATACGAGGAATTTCAAACAGCTTAATTTTGTTGCCTTTCAATACTATTAAAATAAAATATTTGTTTTCAGTTAAAGCCTAGTTCTGTGGGGAAAGTAATTTATTTGTATTTCCGCCTGAATAAACTTCAACTTTATTGTTTGCTACATCAATTAAAACTTTGAATTCAGAATTCTTGTCGTAATATTTACCCTTTAATGATGCGCTACCAAGAATCTCGCTAAGTTCCTGTCCAAAACTTCCTGATGCTTTCCATGAAGTTACAGTAGCTGTTTTTGCAGTACTTCCAAGTGAAGCCATAGCCTCTTCATTTGACATTGCGGTCTGACATGCAGAACGAATAGTGTCAGCATTTGAAATATCTGTTGATGCTCTTGACTTGTTAATGTACTTGATAAGTGCTGGTGCAAGTGCGCCTGCAAGGATTGCCATGATAGCAATAACGATAATTAATTCTACTAATGAGAAACCTTTGTTGTTCTTCTTCATAATTATTCTCTCCTTTTTTCTTTCTTAAATTATTTTATGTTGTTGATGTGTCATATGACACTATATCAATACCGGCATCCTCGTTCTACCGGAATCAATCAATGTAAAACTGTGTAAGTAAATTATGTATTATGTATTGTATTAATACTGATCCATCGCATCGTACATGCTCATGATAGGACCATATACAGCTGCTACAATCATACCTACGATACAGGCAAGTACAACCATGATCAACGGTTCCATTGCTGCCGTTAATTTATTAGTAGCTGCTTCCACCTCTTCGTCGTAGTAGTCGGCAACCTTACTGAGCATCTCCTCGATATCACCGGTCTCTTCACCGATCTTTGTCATCGCTGATAACATCGGCGGAAGAACCTCCATATCCTTTAATGGTTTTGAAAGCGGGATACCCTTTGCAACCTGTGTCTTTGCATCCATCAGGCCATCACGTATGATCTTATTATCCATCATCTTCGCTACCTGTTCTACGGCATCGATCATAGAGATACCGGATGCCATCAAAGTGCTCATAGTTCTTGCGAATCTGGAGCAGGCTGATTTGATCGTAAGATTTCCGAATACCGGAGCCTTGATCGCGATATTCGAGAAGAATTGTTCACCAACCGAACTCTTCTTGAATGCCTTACAGCCGAATACGATCGCTGCTACAACAATGATCAATATGTACCATTTATGAATAATGAAGTTACTTGCCGCAACCATCATTCTCGTTGCAAGAGGAAGCTTTGTCCCCATGTCTTCAAACATACTGGTGAAGTTCGGGATAACCGCGATCATAACTACGATTACCACGATGATCATTACGATAAATACTACGATAGGATAAACCATCGCGCCCTTGATCTTACTGGATAATGCATTATCCTTCTCAAAGTGTTCTACCAGACGATCCAGACACACCTCTAAGTTACCGGACAACTCACCGGCAGCTACCATGTTGATCATGATCGGAGGGAATACATCTGAGTTTACTCGAAGGGCATCTGCAAGAGTACCACCTTTTTCAACATATGTCTTCGCATCCATAACCGCACGCTTCAGTGTTGGATTCTCGATCTGGTCGCCCATCAGTTCCAATGCGGAAATGATCGTAACACCCGCTTTTATAACAGCTGAGAACTGTTTACAAAAGACACCCAGGTCTCGTGATTTTACTTTCTTCTTAATTAAACCCCCTGAAAATGGATTGTTCTGCTCTGTCAGGCTCATGATCGAATAGCCATCCGACTTCAGCTTTTTCTCCGCTCCATCTCTGTTTGGGGCCTCGATGGTACCTTTTTTATTCTTACCATCTTTGTCAACAACCTTGTAGTTAAATACTGCCATTGTTTCTCCTCCGACCCTGTCATATTTCTTCCGTGATCATATCTGACCACACCCTTTATGCGTCTTTAAGCGCATAAAATCTCATTCATATAGATTATATAATACTATAATTTGCTACCATAATCAATATTTTCTTATGTCCGCCAGTTTTTTTGTGAGATTTGCACAAAACTGTTATACATTTTACTGTCCGTTAATCTTCTTTCTGAGGTACTGCTGATCCTGTGCATATGTCATTGCCATCTCTCTGGTTATAGTTCCCGCAGAGAACAGATCGTACAGTGCATCATCCATCGTAATCATTCCAAGCTGTCTGCTTGTCTGAATCGTTGACTGGATCTGATGCGTCTTTGCTTCACGGATCAGACTCCGTATAGCAGGAGAAGCAAGCATAACTTCAAAGGCTGCTACTCGTCCCTGACCATTTGCCGTAGGCAGAAGTGACTGTGATATAACGCCTTCAAGGACCATCGCAAGCTGTACACGTACCTGCTGCTGCTGGTTTGTAGGGAAGATATCAATGATACGGTCGATCGTACTTGCCGCGCCGATCGTATGCAGAGTCGAGAAAACCAAATGTCCTGTCTCGGCTGCAGTGATCGCTGTTGAAATAGTCTCAAGATCTCGCATCTCTCCTACCAGAATGATATCAGGATCTTCACGGAGGGCTGCACGAAGTGCATTCGCATAGCTGAGTGTATCCATACCAACCTCTCGCTGATTTACGATTGCCTTGTTGTGATGATGGATATACTCAATAGGATCCTCCAGTGTGATGATATGATCTGTCAGGTTTTCATTTGCTTTATTTATAATAGAAGCAAGTGTTGTTGATTTTCCCGAACCGGTAGGTCCCGTTACAAGTACAAGCCCTCTCTTTCTCTTATAGAGATCAACAACCTCTCTCGGAATACCAAGCTGATCAGGTCTTGGGATCTGTGTCTCAACTCGTCTGTAAGCCGCCGCCATATTACCGCGATCCATATATACGTTTACACGGAAACGTCCGGTCTCCGGTGAATCAAACGAGAAATCGACCTCCCCTCTGTCCTTTAAGATCGCTACATGTCTTTCTTTCATGGTTGCTCCGATCGCTTCTGCCGCATCAGCAGGTGTAAGCGGAGGAACTTCAACTTCTGTCAATCGTCCATTGATTCTGAGCTTTGGTGGTATTCCGACTGCAATATGTACATCAGATGCCTTCGCCTCAACTGAGAATGCCAGGAGTTCCTTCATATCCAGCATATTGTTTCCTTCCTTTCCTTGTTGCATTTCATAATTTCAATTTATTTTTACAGAGTTATGTATGTAAGTTCTTCTCTGTTAAAAATCTGTTCGGATTATTTTTTTGTTAAAAACATCCCATTTTCAAATGAAGACTCCAATATGAATGTTTTTATATCTTTGCATGTTTTAATGTTTTAATATTTTAATGTCTTTATATCATTTAGTATTCGTCACCGGTTGTATAAACGATCTTCTTCATCTCCGAAAGTGATGTGATACCGTTTAATACATGCTTTGCTGCGCCCATCTTCAGTGTGAGCATTCCTTCTGATAATGCCTGCTTCTCAATCTTATCTGCCGTCGCTCCGGTCGAGATAACTGCCTGTAATGCCTTTGAAACCGGCATCATTTCATACACACCGATTCGTCCTGCATAGCCGGTATCATTACAAAGCGGGCATCCTGCAGGCTCATAGATGATTACGTCTTCTTCATCAGCCGGTACGCCAAGCACCTGTCTCTCATCATCTTCTATAAGTCGTGGCTGTTTACAGGTTGGGCACAGACGTCTTACCAGTCGCTGTGCGATAACACCTACAACCGCATCACCTACAACGTAAGGCTCGATCCCCATATCTTCCAGACGAGTGATCGTAGATGCTGCCGAGTTTGTATGGAGTGTTGATACCACCAAATGTCCGGTGA
>ERZ780111.170-NODE-170-length-20855-cov-10.1372_pt1 | contig 20855 bp, 18 predicted proteins | sample MGYA00433084_ERZ780111 | MGnify/ENA primary metagenome ERZ780111 (study PRJEB29588, sample SAMEA2144299) | human gut metagenome | biome: human gut; feature: human-associated habitat; material: faeces | place: Denmark | collected 2008/2010 ... | reverse complement strand
GTTGTGAATTGCTTTCAGATTTTGTATATTCGTTCTTTGAACACAATAAGGCGTCGTGATTCTGGCGGGACACGGCGGTTGTGAATTGCTTTCAGATTTTGTATATTCGTTCTTTGAACACAATTCCGGCTGGTGATAACCCACAGGGGCAAGGGTTGTGAATTGCTTTCAGATTTTGTATATTCGTTCTTTGAACACAATTTGGGTGCCAGCGTTATAAGTTGATACACCGTTGTGAATTGCTTTCAGATTTTGTATATTCGTTCTTTGAACACAATCATTAGTAAAAGGTTCTGCATACTGCATGGTTGTGAATTGCTTTCAGATTTTGTATATTCGTTCTTTGAACACAATAGGATTTGTGTAGAACGATGAGGTACAACGACTTACGATAGGTGTTCAAGAATTAAAAAAATCCGGCTTTTGCCGGATTTTTTGATTTGGGCGTGCGGGTTTTCAGAACAATTCCAACTGGATGCCTTCTTCTGGAAGACTTTCTGATTTCTGCGAGTTGAAGAGTTCCATTGCGGCGAACTGCTTGTCGGTTATGCGGAGAATTCCAACTTTCCCTTTGGGCGGAAGGAAAGACTTTGCCCTCTTTATGTGGACATCCGCATTCTCCGCACTTGCACAGTGACGAAGATAGATGGAATACTGGAACATTACGAAGCCGTCGCTCATCAACTGCTTGCGGAACTCCGTCGCAGCTTTAACCTCCTTCTTTGTGTCGGTAGGCAGATCAAAAAACACCATAACCCACATAACACGATACTGACTTATCCGTTCTGAGCTGGTCATTGCAAGATCGGATACATGACCTGCTTGGATTCTCCGCAGAAGCATTTAGCCAATGATGCGGAAGTGGTAGTCGCCGCTATCATCAGCGGACTTGTCACCCCATTGATTCTGACATCAGTCATCGGGATGGACAAAAGCCTTGCCTTCATAGATGTGTTTAGCTCCAACGGACCTTCCTCTTTCACTATCTGATAGACAAGTAAATCAACATACGGGCGATATGGCTCCATAATTTCATCAGCCAGACAATAAGCATTATACTTGTTTCTGTGATGGACACCCAAGGTCGGTAACAGGCCGCTGCAAACCAAAGCTCTGGCTACAGTAGCGCGGACAATGGCATAGCCGTAATTCAGGAGGTTATTCGGGGCATCTTCGTCCCGCCCTCGAATGAAACCTCTGATATTGTCAGAGAAAAGATTCTTCCAGTAGTATGCCGCTGCTCGTGCTTCAAGATTATCAGGATCCCCGCTGCGTACACAAGTCGCCCATTTAAGCATATTCGGATGCTTTTCGCCTGTGGCATATTCAAGGACCGCTGCTTGATTGACAATTTTGGATTGGATAGTCTGCTGCCATATCTGCTTCTTCAGCGGAAGCGAAGCGTCAATCTGCGAGCGGAAACGTTCGTTCTGGAGCGTGTGTCCGTCAAGAGGTAGCATCAGCCCGGTCGGAAGATGGGAGGAATCGCAGGTTATGACCGCGCAATTCTCTTTAAGAAGACTCTCCAATAAAGCCTGCGTAATTGTGATCTGTTTGTTGTCAAGCACTACCGATGCGATGTCCTCAACCGGAATAGTCTTAACTACTTCCTTCTTTTCCTCACCGGAGGCCGGTTTGTAGACCACAAGCTGACCTAATTTCAGTGACAAGTAGGCAGGATTTCCGAAATAGAGTGTGCGCTTAATCATATTCCCCGACGGCTACGATTCTACCGAGATTGTCTATGCGGACTTTGACGAGACCCTCAAGAGCGGATGCATTCCTAATACGTTTCCAAGTGATTCCATACAGAGAATTATTCTTTTCGCTTGTGGTCTCAAGATGATGTCTGAAAAAATAGTCGTTAGTAGAAATACTTTGAACCCTATACAAATTCGGACTAATCTCCGCATAATTCCTAGGATCCGTCAAATCATAATCCAACGGATTGAACCCCGTCTCTGAATTCGGGAAGACAAAATACTCATTCTGTTTCAGGGTGAACAAGAATTCCCAGCCTTCATCTTTATTGTAGTTCCGGTCAATCACGTCTAACCCATGAGATTTGGCGATGGTCGCCTCAAGAAAAGATACCGGATGCTCCTGCAATTTTCCTGAAGAATCTCTGAATATGGCAATGTGATGATTGTTGCCAGGAGTCACAAAATCAGCCCCTATTGTTTTACCGGCATCATCAATGATTGGCTTGCCATCCTTGTCCCTCTTGAACCGGACGGGAACCGGATTCGCAGGACCGGACACAGTCACCCTCTTGATCGCGATTCCCTTCTCCTTGTTGAGCCAAATCGGATTCTCGTCAAGATTCGAGAAAGCCTTTGCCGCCTTGCCGTCAAATTCGTCAAGACGAGCCTGAAGAATCTCACGAATCCTTTTATCAATGACTTTCTCTATCTTCAGAGTAGCGTCAATGGGCTTTCGGCCAGTGAACCGCTGTCCCATAGTCACTGTCCTCACTTTGGCCGGGACCTGTTCCGAATGATGTTCATCAACCCATATCGGATTCTTTTCAGGCGAATTCTTGCCGGTAAAAGCCTTCTTGGGGTCTCCCCCAAACTCTTCCAGTCTTCGCGCAAGGGCATCCCTGAACTTTTTCTTGCAGACAGTCGTAATCCTTTCGGTGTCAAACGAACTACCGATCTTCTCATTTTCTTTGGTCACATATTCCAGACTGCTCCCATAGATGGTTTCATTGTGCAACGGTCCCCGAGGTGTAAGTTGAGCCTTCCTGTTTGCCCCTCCCTTGTTCTTTGTCACATTGACGTTTCTTGTGCAGACCTTGTTCTTTGCCTTGAAGGAGATGAGAATGTCGCTCAATTGTTCTTTCGCTTGTCTCCGGAACTCATCCAAAGGAATCGGCGGGACAAAGCGGTACTTATCGTTGCCGTCCTTATAAAGGAACTTGTCTTGCAAAGCCTTGACAATGCCGTACCTGTCTCCGGCGCTTAGATTGCCGAACTTGATGTCTTCAAGGTCATAATCCCTAAGATCCAGATCCTTCTTGTCCCAAGAGACAACGTCAATTTTAGAGTTTAAGTGATTGAGATACTGGATGAACTGACGACGTGTGAAAGCGATGGTCAACGCATCCATCGCATGATGGCGATGGTCATTCCGTTTTGTCCAGTCTTGGATGAACGGAATTCTGCGTCCGTCCTTGTCTTCTCTGACACCGGTGAGCCCCAACCGGGCATATTTCTCCCAGTTCAGCTCCTGCATCACATTCACAAGCTGCCAGTCTTCACGGAGCCTTGCCGTCACAGATCCTGTTGTCGGGACAACGAATTTGACAAGTGACTCAAGAATCTCCCTTGCTTTCTTTGCAATATACTGACTGTCACGAAGTTCTCTGTTGATGAAATCTTCCGGAATATCCTTGCCCTCCATCAACAGCCATTTGGCCTTCGTCTTGGAAATCCCCTTGCCAATCAGGCCATTGACCCTATCGCAGTATGTCTGGACTCCGGTCTCATCATATTTCGATTTGACATAATCCATTGCCGTCTCCTTTCCTTTCTCAAGATTACACTGTCTTGATTCAAGTGTCTTGTTGGCAAAGGAGTCATTGAATATGAGAGCTTGCGGGATTATATGCTCAATGTCAAATTCTTTGGAGAACAACTTGTCCTTAGGAATATAAGTGTTGCTATAAAGAGTCTTGAACCCGTTCTGTGCCAGTTCCTGGTACAGGCGGTAGCGGATGATGTCGTTACGTGTCGGAAACTGGAGGAAGAAAGGCTCGCCTTTTAGTATCTCAATTACTTTCTGGCTTTCTGCAGTCGAGGATGCAATATCCCTTTGTGCCTCCTCTCTTTCTTTTGCACTCTTTTTCAGTTCTCTGGCCATTTCGATGCGGATTTCGTCAGGCTTGCCATAGACATCTATGACGGAATTCACAACATTGATCATTTGGTTGAGGATTTTCTCAACCACTGGGTTACGGAGGCTATTCTTCGGCAAAAGGGAGAGGCGGTCGGAATATTCCTTAGTGTCAAGCTCTTCTTTGGTCAGCGAGCGCTTTGAGTGACGGTAACCGGCCATCGCGCAGGCTGCAGTATATTCAAGACCATCTTTCATATATGGCAGGATCTTCCTCATCGCCTTCGCACTTAGACTACCATAGTCGGGGAGGAATGTGCAAGAGGCAAGTATCTTTGCCGATCCCTCATCCATTGAACACAAGTCCATTATGCATTTCACGAGCGACTCATTCCCGCTTGCGGACTTATCACCTTCGTAGGAATATAGCAGATGCCACAGTCTGTAGGAGTCCTGATTCTCAAATTCCGGGGAGGCCAGAGAGGAATCGAAATGGAGAAAACCTGTCTTGAATCCCTGCTCTTTGAATATTCCCTCAATCCTGACCATTTGGTCTTCAGAAGAGAGTTTGGAGAGACCAATGTCGTCATATCCCAAGTTCTCGGCAATCTTGAAGCATGCCTTCATCAAGGTCGCCATTGTGCGGTTGCCGTCAACTTCCTTGAAATTGACACTCTGTCCCTTTGTGGTCTTGAACAGCAGTTTGAGGAGATCGCTGTCTTTGAGTTTGTCCTTGAACATCAACTCTTTTGCGATGACGGACTTGTCTTCGTCATCAAGGGCGGCTCCGTTGACGAAGATGTTGTTGATTGTCTGCCAGATCTTGAATTCCTGGAACAAAGGAGAGGAACGCGGACATACTCGTGGCCCGATGTTTTTCATCTTCTTCACGCCATCAATGGCGACCTCAATATCTTTGGTTTCGAGCTCACATAGACTGATAAGCCCTTTCTGACTCTTTAGCGGACGTTGGTAGAAGATGATTATGTCCCGAAGTCTCTTTTTCAGTTCATGGGTAAGTTCGGTGTGATATTTCGACTGTACCGTCCAGATTCTTTCAAACTCATCAAGATAGTCCTGCCTGTAGAACACAATGTTTTTCAGGCTATTGTTAGGATTATCCTCAATTCTTTTCAATAGCATCTGACCAACGGTCAAATTGTTGAGATATAGTTCTTTACTTCTATCGCTAATCTTGCTCAGGAGGCCACTGAGGGAGGCTTTCTGGCCGTTGATTTCTTGTAGGGCACAGGTCAGGACTTCCATATTAACTTCCTGTGTGGCAGCTAAATGCCTGTAGCGGTAAGCTTCTTTTAGCCTTTCTTTCCCAATGAAACTACTTTTCAGCCCTTGAATGCCCAGTTCGTCACGGCAGATCGCCCAGGTCTGGCTCTTGTTCCTGTCAGACAGCTTCCTGTAAAGTTCATCGGTTAATTCAATATGAAAGGATTTCTGGAGTGCCCATATTCTGTCAAACTCCTCCTGCAAGTCTGATTTATAGAACTCTGGAATAGCGTACTTGCCTTCGAGCATACGCTGGTAGACATATTCCCCCGGAGTCAATCCTTTGTCGTACATCTCCTTGGCGACGGCCATTCCGTCAATGGCCTGGCCGTCATCGCTTGAAACCATTTTTCGGGAACTCTTGTAGCCCCTCTTCTTATTTATCTGTAGTAATATTCTCGCCAGGTCGCCAAGAGTAACCTCTTCCGATGCGGACTTAGCCCTAAGCCGTAACGTACGGAAAGTTGACCCTGGACCGGTCTCTGAAAATATGAAGTCATTACCAATCCATCCTGTACTTTTCAGTTCTTCGATCAAGGCCTGCCTTCTTAGTTTATACCTTTGGAGATTTCGTCGCATTCCACGTTTTTGAGTCCTAAGGGCATTTGTGGTAATGCTTTTGCCATTTTCAAAACTCGTTCTTTCATCCACTGTAAGGGGAATGACACGTACACCGAGTCTGACAATCTCTGATTTCTCGTCAGAGAAGGGCTCTGCTTCCTTTACCAGCGCCCACCCTATGCTGGTAGTTCCGAGGTCTAATCCAAGAATGGTTTTCATACGAGGTATATTATTTATAACGTGTTATTATAACGTGGTTGAACTCGAGACTTCTTAGTCTTTATCCGCTAATTTAGAATAATTATTTGGATATTCGCATCTTTTCGCTAAATTTGCAACATCTGAAGCAATTCACAATAAGGATTATTCCGTTGTGAAAACACTTAAGGCGGGGAGCATATGCTTCTCGTCTTTTTCTTAACAGGTTTTCTATAGGCCAAGGATCCAGGATCAAGTCCAAAACCTTGTATTAAGTAATCCTTAAAAAACAACTTGGTTATCTTTGATTGTCTTTTCGGTCTGGCTATCTTTCCTCATCAGTCATGTGCCACCGGCACACTCCTTCTTCCAAAAGACATCTATCCTCGAAAACACAAAGAAGTTGTTTTGATTTGTTTGAAATGTTCTTAGAGGTGAAATAATGGTCGCGAAGGCATCGCTTTATGGCGAAAACGTCTCCGAAAATGGACGCGTAGAGACTTTCGGTGGCGTTTAGAGACCAAAATGTCTTTGGAGATGGCAATCTGGGGTGTCAATGGCGTTCTCCATCACCTCGCGAAAAGATATATATGAATCCATGCTTTACCCTTGATCCAAGAAAACACATTATGGATAAGATGCGAATCAGAGATAAATTCACTAAATTTGTAGGAACAATTTAAAAATGGAGGGCATTATGATACTAAAGGATCAGATTGAGGCTCTGCATCAGCGGTTGGAGACGTTGGGGAGGTGTCTTTGACATCCCCGGGAAACGTGGGCAGGTAGCCGCACTGCAGAAGAAGACGGAGTCGCCGGACTTTTGGAACGACCCTAAGGCCGCCGAGGTCTTCATGAAGAATCTCAACGGCGTAAAGTCTTGGGTGACAGGGTTTGACAAGGCGTTCACAGAGGTGGAGGACTTGGATGTCCTGTACGATTTCGCCAAGGAAAGCCTCGGCGGGAGCGCGGACGAGACCGTCGCCACGGAGGAGACGCAGGAACTTGAGGAGGCCTATTCAAAAGCCGTTGAAGACGTTGAGACATTGGAACTTAGGAATATGCTCGGTGCGGAGGGTGACAACCTCGGAGCCGTGCTGACGATCAACTCCGGAGCCGGAGGCACCGAGGCGAACGACTGGAGTTCGATGCTGATGAGGATGTATATGCGCTGGGGCGAAAGAAATGGCTACAAAGTGACTGTCAACGACTTGCTTGAAGGTGACGAGGCGGGGATAAAGTCGGCTACCATCCAGGTGGAGGGCGACTACGCCTATGGCTACCTCAAGGCTGAGAACGGCGTGCACAGGCTTGTGCGCATCTCCCCGTTCAACGCGCAGGGCAAGCGGCAGACCACATTCTCGTCCGTGTTCGTCTATCCTTTGGTCGATGACACCATCAACATTGAGATAAACCCTTCCGATCTGGAATGGGACACGTTCCGCTCCGGCGGCCACGGAGGCCAGAACGTCAACAAGGTCGAGACCGGCGTGCGGGTGAGGCATATTCCTTCAGGAATAGTCGTGGAGAACACTGAGTCCCGCTTCCAGCAGGACAACAGGCAGAACGCCCTTCGCATCCTGCGTTCGAGGCTCTATGACATTGAACTGAAGAAGCGGCAGGAGAAGCAGGCCGAGATCGAGGGTACCAAGAAGAAGATCGAGTGGGGGTCGCAGATCCGCTCCTACGTCCTGCATCCGTACAAGATGGTCAAGGATCTGCGGACGGGATATTCAACAGCCGACACCCAGGGCGTGCTGGACGGCGACCTGAACGAGTTCATGAAGCGCTACCTGATGCAGGAAGGCTCCGGCGGCGCGACCGCTCCGATTGAGGACATTGACTGATAATCACTAAAATATTTCATTAATATGGCAGAATTCAAATACGCTCCGATGTTCCAGCTGGGACCGGACACAACCGAGTACTACAAGCTGACAGGCGAAGGCGTTTCGCTTGGCGAGTTCGAGGGTCATCCTATTCTCAAGGTGGCTCCAGAGGCTTTGACAATGCTTGCCAACGCCGCTTTCAGAGATGTGAACTTCCTTCTTAGACCAGCCCACAACCAGCAGGTCGCCAAGATCCTTAGCGATCCGGAGGCTTCCGACAATGACAAATACGTGGCTCTGCGCTTCCTGCGCAACGCCGAGGTGTCCGCCAAAGGCAAACTGCCTTTCTGCCAGGACACCGGCACCGCCATCATCCACGGCGAGAAAGGCCAGCAGGTCTGGACCGGTTTCAATGACGCCGAGGCTCTCTCAAAGGGCATCTACAAGACCTACACCGAGGAGAACCTCCGTTACAGCCAGAACGCCCCTCTGGACATGTACAAGGAAGTCAACACGAAGTGCAACCTTCCCGCCCAGATCGACATCGAGGCTGAGGAGGGTATGGAATATAAGTTCCTCTGCGTCGTGAAGGGTGGCGGCTCGGCCAACAAGACCTATCTCTATCAGATGACGAAGGCCGTCCTCAACCCTGACACCCTCGTGCCTTTCCTTGTGGAGAAGATGAAGACTCTCGGTACGGCGGCCTGCCCTCCTTACCACATCGCTTTCGTGATCGGCGGCACATCGGCGGAGAAGAACCTCTTGACAGTCAAGCTGGCTTCCACGCATTATCCACGCATTATTATGACGCTTTGCCTACGACCGGCGACGAGACCGGACGGGCTTTCCGTGACATCGAGCTGGAGAAGCAGGTGCTTCAGGAGGCCTACAAGATCGGCCTCGGCGCGCAGTTCGGAGGAAAATATTTCGCCCACGACATCCGCATCGTTCGTCTGCCTCGCCACGGCGCGAGCTGCCCGATCGGCCTTGGAGTGAGCTGCTCGGCTGACCGTAACATCAAGGCCAAGATCAACAAGGACGGTGTCTGGATCGAGAAACTGGACGACAACCCGACTCAGTGGATCCCTGAGTCTCTGCGTAACGCCGGTGAGGGCGAAGGTGTGGTCGTTGACCTTGACAAGCCGATGGACCAGATCTGCAAGCTCCTCAGCCAGTACCCTGTCTCAACCCGTCTGAGCCTTAACGGCACCATTATCGTGGCCCGTGACATCGCACACGCCCGCCTTAAGGAAAGACTTGACAGGGGTGAGGATCTCCCACAGTACTTCAAGAATCATCCGGTGTTCTACGCCGGCCCGGCCAAGACTCCGGAAGGAATGGCCTGCGGCTCTATGGGCCCTACAACCGCCAACCGTATGGATCCTTACGTTGATCTCTTCCAGGATCACGGCGGCAGTATGATCATGATCGCCAAGGGCAACCGTACCCAGGTCGTCACCGATGCCTGCAAGAAGCACGGTGGATTCTACCTCGGCTCGATCGGCGGCCCTGCGGCTGTCCTCTCCTACGAGAGCATCAAGAGCATCGAGTGCGTGGAGTATCCTGACCTCGGCATGGAGGCCATCTGGAAGATCCGTGTGGAGAACTTCCCTGCCTTCATCCTTGTGGACGACAAGGGCAACGACTTCTTCAAGCAGTTAGGCCTGTAAGGCGATAGTTTGGTAATATGTTGCCGCATCTTCGCAAAACCTGCGGCAACATTATTTTTTTGTATATTCAAAAAGATTCATAATGAGGAATATTCTTACTTTGGCGATTGCGGTCGTGCTGCCTGTGCTTATGGCGGCGCAACCGCAGTCATCCTTTAGGTTGGACTGGGCGGCGACCGGCTCGCACTGTGTCATCGGAGGCGGCCCGTCTCTGGAGTTTCAGAAAAAGGCCTTCAACCATGTCGCATGGCGTGGGGAGAAGGTGTTCGCGCAGGCCGTAGTGTCGTCGGAGGAGGAGGAGTTGAAGGATGTACGGCTGTCAGTCTCTGACCTGCGTAACGGCAAGTCTCTGATCGGGGCGGAGAACATCCGTCTACAATTCGTCAGCTACGTTGTCTCCGACTTGCTCGACACGACCAAGTACGGCCAGTGCGGCTCCCGCGAGGACAAGTCCAAGTGGGGGGAAGTGCTTGTGGCCGACGTGCTTGACATCAATGATTCCATGACGGTCCCGGCTGGACGAAAGCAGCCGGTCTGGATGACCGTGAGCGTTCCTTCGGATGCGAGGCCGGGAAAATATTCAGGAAAACTGACAGTCACGTCCTCCAATGCCAAGGCCCGTAGCCTCAATGTGGAACTGACCGTGGCTGATCATGTCCTGCCGCCGGCCCGTGACTGGGCTTTCCATCTGGATCTGTGGCAGAATCCATATTCAGTGGCGCGCTACGAAAACGTTCCCCTTTGGAGCGAGGCTCATTTCGAGGCCATGCGTCCGGTGATGAGGATGCTCGCCGAAGCCGGTCAGAAATCCGTCACCGCCACCATCATGAGCCGTCCGTGGAACGGTCAGACCGAGGACGCGTTCGGCTCGATGGTCACCAAGATCCGCCGCATCGACGGTACCTGGCTCTACGACTACACGATTTTCGACCGCTGGGTGGAGTTCATGTTCTCCCTTGGAATTGATAAGCAGATCAACTGCTACTCAATGATCCCGTGGGCGTTGCAGTTCGACTACATCGACCAGGCTACATCTTCGCCGGCGACCTTCCAGGCCGCTCCCGGAAGTGAGGAGTACAATGAATATTGGGGGGCTTTCATCGCAGACTTCGCCCGGCATCTCAAGGCGAAAGGCTGGTTTGAAAAGACCATGATCGCGATGGATGAGCGTCCGTTGGAGTCGATGCAGGCTGTCCTTGGCCTTATACGAAAGGTCGAGCCGGCTTTCAAGATCTCTCTCGCAGGAAACTATCACGAGCCGGTGATTTATGACATTGTCGATTTTAGCGAGACTTTTTCCGGCAAGCAGGAATTCCCTGAGTCCGCCAAGGCCAAAAGAAAGGAACTTGGCCTGACCACGACCTTCTACACCTGCTGCGCCGAGGCTCATCCGAACATGTTCGTGATCTCGAATCCTGACGAGGCCGCCTGGCTTGGCTGGTTCGCCCAGGCCGAGGGTTACGACGGCTATCTCCGCTGGGCCTACAACAGCTGGACCATTGATCCGCTCACCGATGCCCGTTTCCGCACCTGGCCCGCCGGAGACTGTTTCGTGGTTTACCCTGGAGGCCGCGGCAGTGTCCGTTTCTCCAAACTGGTCGAAGGCATCCAGGACTTCGAGAAAGTCCGCATCCTCCGCTCCCGCTGGCAGGAGACCGGGAACGAGGCAAAACTCGGTCAACTGACCGGAATCCTCAAGTCCTTCACCTCCGAGACAGTCCTCGCCGAAGGCCCGGCCAAAGCCCTCGCCGCCGCCAAGTCCTTCCTCGACAGGCAGTAGGATAGGGATCCCCGTGTCCAGAAGTGTCCGACTTCTCCACGGAAAGGGCTATTCGGTGGACAGACCGAGGGGAAAAACCAATTTGTCCACCGAATAGCCTTTTTCGGTGGACAAACTTTAATACTTCGGGTTGTTGCCCGGCGGCCGTGCCGTGTTTCTTTTCAGCGGCTCTCGGTTGTAGTCCGGCGACCGCGGCGGATGTCTACTTGACCTTGATGGAGTTGAGGAGGTCGAGTTTGCCGGTGTCTACCAGGTGGATGATCAGCTCGCCGAAGAGGGTGTTCTGCCAGGCGAACCAGGCGCGGGTGAACTTGCTTGCGTCATCCTTATAGAAGGATTCGTGCATGAAGCCGGTGCCGGCGTCGGTCTTCATCAGGGTCTCCACGCACCATTTGATCTCCTTGTCATCCTGCGATGTAAAGGCCTTCATCATGATGCTCATTGGCCAGATGTAGTCGTAGCCGGTCCGAGTCGTAGCCGCTGTGTGGGCCGCCGATTCCCTCGCCGGCCTTGCCTTTGAAGAAATACGGATTGTCCTCGCTCCAGACAAACCTGCGGGTGTTCTGGTAGATCGGATCGTTGATGTCAATGTCTCCGAGATAGGCCATTGCCAGGAGGCTCGGAACGTTGGAGTCGTCCATCAGGAGCCTGTTGCCGAAACCATCCACCTCGAAGGCGAAGATCTTGCCGTACTTGGGGTGGTCCACGACGGCATATTCATAAAGAGCCTTCTCCACTTCGGCGGCGAGGTCGAGGCATTCCTTCGCGAGTTTCTTGTTGTGACTAACATCCGTGAGGATCTCGGCAGCCTTGCGCAAAGAGGTGACAGCGAAGAAGTTGGATGGAACGAGGAACTCGAAGATCGTGGCGTCGTCCGGAGGGTCGTGGAGTCGTCCGACGGACGGAAAGCCGAGGCGATCAGGCCTACAGGCTTGACAGGGTTGCCGCGGCCGTCATTGGACTTGGTGTCGAACTGGCGGTCGGTCTTGCGGGCGAACCGGTAAGGGCCCGGGCCGTCCTTGCGCTGCTGCTCCTTGAAGGTCTTGAGAGTGGCCTGGATGGACTTGAGCCATGTCTTGCCGAACACGGAATCGTCTCCGGTCACCTTCCAGTACTGGTAGGCCAGGCGGATAGGGTAGCAGTGCGAGTCGATCTCCCATTTGCGTTCGTGGTCGTAAGGGTTCATGTCGGTGAGGTCCGAATCCCACTCGCTGCCCGTCGGGCCGTCGTTGAAGGCGTTGGCGTAAGGGTCGATGCAGATCAGGGAGAACTGGCAGTTGATCACGCCGGCGAGCATATTCCTAAGATGCTCGTCCTCATTGGCAAGCTGGATGTAAGGCCAGACCTGCGCGCCGGAGTCCCTCAGCCACATGGCGTGGATGTCGCCGGTGTAGACGAATGTCCTGAAGTTGCCGTCTTCGTCCTTGCCGAAGTGGACTGTGGTGTCCAGGGTGTTCGGGTAGCAGTTGGCGAACATCCAGGCGAGGCGGGGGTTCGTCAGTATGCCCTGCATCTGTGTGATCTTGCTTTCGACTGCCTCGGAGCGGAAAAGCCGTTTCTCGGGGGCCGGACGCTGTGACTCATAGTCTTTTCCATGTGCCATCGCGCCGCTGAGCAAAAGAATGGCCGAAGCCAGAAGTAGTGTGCGTTTCATAATTTATTTTTCATTAGTGTATGAATATGGTCGGTCCTCCTTTGCGGTTCCTCTCACCGTGTCAGGCTCGGACCCTACAAGATAAACAATATTCGCTCCTTCTGCAAGGTCTTCATGGCGGAAATAGTTTCGGCTCCACTCTTTCCCGTTGATTCTCACGCCTTTGACGTAGAAGTTGTCTTTGGAATTCTCCGGGGCTTCAAGCGAGACGACGCTTCCGTCAGGCCGGGTGATGACCGCTTTCCTGAACAGAGGTGTCCCGATGGCATATTCATTGGACCCCGGGCAGACAGGGTAGAATCCGAGGGCGGAGAAGACGTACCAGGCGGATGTCTGGCCGTTGTCCTCGTCGCCGCAGTAGCCGTCGAAGTTTGAGTTATAGAACTTGTCCATCACCTCGCGGATCCGCTGCTGCGCCTTCCAAGGCTGGCCACACCAGTCGTAGAGGTAGAGCATGTGCTGGATCGGCTGGTTGCCGTGGGCGTAGTTCCCCATGTTCATCACCTGCATCTCCCTGCCTGCATCTCCCGTGTCTCGTGGATAGGGAAGCCGTAGTAGCTGTCGTCGAAGAGCGGAGGAATTGTGAATATGCTGTCGAGCATCCCGGCGAAGACCTCGTCCCCTCCCATCAGGTCGATCAGGCCTTGCGGGTCGTGGAACACCGACCAGGTGTAGTGCAGGCTGTTGCCTTCCGTGAAGTTACCGCCCCATTTTAGAGGGCTGAACGGCCTCTCGAACGAGCCGTCGGCCTTCTTTCCGACCATCAACTTGTAGTCCGGATCGTAGAGGTTCTTGTAATTGAGCGCGGCCTTGGCGTAGGGGGCGAGTTCCTCCTCGCCGCGTCCCAGAGCCTTGCCGAACTGGTAGATGCACCAGTCGTCGTAGGAGTATTCAAGCGTCCTTGCGGCGTTCTCGTTGATGCCTACGTCGCAAGGGACATAGCCGTAGCCGCGACGTCGCCAAGGCTGTCGTAATATTCCCAGCCGAGTCTGCCTGTCGAACTGACCTCCGGATGGACGGCGTGGGTTCCGTGGGTGACGGCCTTCCAAAGCTCGTCGGTGTCATAGCCGCGCAGCCCCTTGATCCAGGCGTCGGCGACCACTGATGCTGAATTGTTTCCGACCATACATCCCCTGTGTCCCGGGCTGGACCATTCCGGCAGGAATCCGCTCTCTTTCCACGTGTTCACCAGCCCTTCCTGCATCTTCACGCTCTCGTCCGGATAGACGAGGTTCAGCAGCGGGAAAAGACATCTGAATGTGTCCCAGAAGCCGGTGTCGGCGAACAGATAGCCCTTGTGCACGGCTCCGTCGTAAGGGCTGTAGTGGACGCGCTCGCCGTCGGCGTTGATCTCTGACAGGTCACGAGGGAACAGCACCGATCTGTAGAGGCAGGAGTAGAATGTCCGAAGATTGTCGAGATTGCCATCCTCCACGGCGATGCGGCCAAGAACCTCGTTCCATCTCGCGCGTCCGGCCTGGGCTATCTCGTCCAACGTTCTGTCGCCCAGTTCTTTGAGATTGATCTCCGCCTGCTCATGGCTGATGAATGAAGATGCGACCCTGAGGTTGACCTTCTGTCCTTTCGCTGTCTTGAACCCGACCATGGCGATGTGGCCGTCAGTTGTCCGGGTCTCGAACGGTGTGTCTGAGACCACCACGAACCAGTTGCGGAAATTCCCGGCCACGCCGCCGTGGTTCGCTGTCGAATAGCCGGCGATCATATTCCTGTCCGGCAGAACCTCCACGTGTCCGCCGCTGTAGGCGTCCACCACGAGGTACGACATCTCCTTTTCCGGGTAGGTGAGTCTGAACGCCGCCGCCCTCTCGGTAGGCGCGAGTTCAGCTACCACGTCGTGTTCGGCGAGATAGACCTGGTAGTAGTAAGGTTTGACCGTCTCCGCCTTGTGCGAGAACCAGCTCTGCCGTCCTTCCTCGTCGTAAACCGGCCCTGTGGTCACAGGCATGATCGAGAACGAGCCGTAGTCGTTGATCCACGGACTCGGCTGGTGGGTCTGTTTCAGACCTCTGATCCTGGTCGCTGAATAGGTGTATGTCCAGCCGTCCCCGTTGCGTCCTGTCTGTGGAGTCCAGAAGTTCATTCCCCAAGGCAGGGCGACCGCCGGGTAAGTGTTCCCCGTTGAAAGCTCGTAGGTGGACGCCGTTCCCATCAGTGGATTCACATAGTCCACAGGTACCTCCATGCCCATCTTTTCCTGCGTCCCGCAAGAGACGAGAGCCAAAAAGGCTGCTAAAATTAATGAATATCCTCGCATGCTACTGTTGTGTATTGTCCGCTAAGTTACTCTATTTTATTTTGTTTTGGAAATAATATAAGTAACGTGAAAAAAATAACCTGCCTCAGATTAGGAGAAGATTTTCGAGGATAGATCTATTTTCGAAGAAGGAGTGTGCCGGTGGCACATGACTGATGAGAAAAGAGATATAGACCGAAAAGATTCCTTAAGATGAGGCAGGTTATTTTTTGAAGGTTACTAAGCGTGGGAAGGATCTACGGCAGTCTGGTAGTTACCATTTGTACGCCAACATATTCCTCCATTGACTCACCATCGTCCGCGCTATGCCATACCATCGGCGAATATTATTTGAAATTTTTAGTACTTTGTCTTGCAAGGTATTCAAAAATATTTATATCTTTGCATCGTAAAATTAATTGCAAGGCAAGGAAGATGGCCGGCAAGGGATTTTGCTGTAGAAGTTAAAATATTCATAATTAGATAGTTGAAAATGAAAAAAGTTGTTAATGTCAGTGTCGGAGGCCGCAGCTTCTCTTTGGATGAGGATGCTTATGAGAGGCTCACCGCTTATTTCGATCACTTCAAGGCGCTTCTTGACAAGGACACCCAGTCCGCGAAAGAGGAGGTCATGACGGATTTGGAGAACCGGATCGCCGAGTTGTTCGATCAGGGGATCGGAGGAGCGTCCTACCGGGTGGTCAACCTCGACCTTGTCACCAGGGTCGTCGAGCAGCTCGGGATGCCGGACGGGTCGAAGGAGCCGGAGACTTTTACTTCGGATAAGGCTTCCGAAGAGCGTGAGGAGGCGAGGACTTCTGATAATCCTCAGAACGGAGGCCCGGATTTCACTTACAGCGGAGGCAGCGGGACGTCCAAAAGGCGGCTCTTCCGCGATCTGGACAACAAGGTGATCGGTGGAGTCTGCGCCGGCCTGGCGGCATTCCTCAATGTGGATCTCACCGTGGTAAGAATCGTCACTCTGCTCACCTTGTTGCTTTACGGTACCGGATTCCTGGTTTATCTTGTCCTGTGGATTGTGGTTCCGGTCGCGAAGACACCGGCGGACAAGTGCATGATGAGGGGCTTTGAGCCTACGGCGGAGAACATGGCGAGATTCAGCGGCCAAAGGAGGAACGGCTATGGAAAATAGTGTTGACAATGTCCGTTCCCAGATGCGGAAAGGGGTGCTGGAATATTGCATCCTGTGCATTCTGAACCGTAAGGAGGCCTACGCTTCCTCGATTCTTGAGGATCTGAAATCCGCGAATATGATAGTGGTGGAAGGCACGCTCTATCCGCTCCTGATACGTCAGAAGAACCAGGGTCTGCTTTCCTACCGCTGGGAGGAGTCCACGCAGGGGCCTCCACGGAAATATTACTGCATCACCGAGAAAGGCCGCGCGCAGCTTCGCGAGATGGATCTGGCGTGGCAGGAGATAGTCGAGACAATCAAAACCATAAAGCAATGAATATGAGAGTGTGGCGTCATCCCGCCGCACCTTGTCAAAACAAATGTGAAATATGAAGCAAGTTGAATATGTCAGCATAGGCGGCTATGTGTTCTCCTTTGAGGACGACGCGTGCGCTTCCGCCAAGGAATATCTTGCCCAACTCGAATCGTTCTATTCCGGCAAGGAAAGCGGAGCGGAGGTGATGGAAGGGATCGAGGAGAGGATGGCTGAGCTCCTGATCGAGAAGAGTGGCCAAGGTGGGGTGGTGAGTCAGCGGATGGTCTCGGACGTGATCGCTGTACTTGGCCGTCCGGAAGCGACTGTACTTGGCCGTCCGGAGGCGATAGAAGAGGATCCTGACGCGCCGGGTGATCCTTCCGGCGCTGGTCACTCCTCTCCGGAATCCGGTCCTGTCGAGGCGTCGGGCCGTTCCTCCAGAAACACTGCCGGAACCGGAGCCAAGCCTCGCCGCCGTCTCTACCGCGACCCTGCCAACGGGAAGCTGGCCGGTGTCTGCAGCGGCCTGGGAACGTTCTTCAATTTCGACCCGTCCCTGTTCCGCATCCTTTTCGTTGTCTTTACATTGATCGGCTTCCTGGATTTCAGGCTGTTCTGGCCGTTTGAGCCGTGGATCCACATCTCGGCGCCGATTGTCTATCTTGTACTTTGGGTTTGTATGCCGGCAGTCAAGACCGTCCGGCAAAGAGACGAGCTTCACGGACGCAAGGGCACAGTCGATGACATCAGCGAGAGGGTTCTCAACACGCCAAAAGAGGAGCGAAAAGTTATTGACCCGGAGTCTTGGAAAAATGTGCGGCGAATATTCTCGGTGATATTCGGAGTCCTATTCCTGCTTGCCGGAGTCGCCGGCATCGCATTCCTCTGTTCGTTCTGGTGGGGAGCGGAAGTCCTTGGCAACAGCTTCTTCTACAATAAGATGATAGAGCGAATCGCAATGGATTCGCCACAGATCATCTCCTTCATCTCCGTTCCGCTCGTGATGATCGCCGCCATCCTTGTGGTAGCCATCCCGCTTTTCATCATGCTCTACGCTGGAGTGATGCTGATCTTCGGCCTCAAGTCCCCGAAATGGCGCCCCGGCCTTGTCATGTTCGTGGTCTGGTTAGTGATCCTGGTCTTCCTGACCGTCTCCTCTCTCATGACATTCGCCGTAATCGACTGAAACCCATAAGTTTAATATTGATAATGTGAGTCGGACCGGACAACCTGTGAAGGCTGCCCGGCCTGAAGCATAATAAGCGTTAAAGAATAAAAGAATAGTTGGTAATTTTTGTAGGATTGCTAAAATCAGAATTTCTTATGGCGAGTGTTGCGGGAATTGCGGTTTTTTGTGTAAGTTTGAAGTTTAGTAACAATTTAGTCAGGAACATGGAGACAGACAATAGGAAACTATACCCGTTGAGATTTGTGGACGAGGGGGCGGATGTGCCTTGGGGACACGTCAGCTATCAGGTGGCGGATCTTGGATTCAAGGATTCGATGGTCGATAACGGCTGGTTCGGGGGCAACACCTTGAGCGAGCTGATGGGGACTTATCTGGAAAGGGTGGTAGGCGACGATGTGTTCGAGTTTTACGGATTGCAGTTCCCTGTGATGGTGAAGGTGATGGATGTCACCGGCTGGCAGCCGCTTCAGATGAACGCGTCGGATGAGATTGCCGCTGAAAGGTACGACTCGTTCGGCAAGACCGCGCTCTGGTACATACTGGAGGCCAGACCTGATTCTGAGCTGATGCTTGGCTTCAACCGCGATGTGGATCCGTCGGAGTTTTACACCAGATGTCAGGAAGGCTCTGTCAGGGAAGTCATGAACATTGTCCGTCCGCGCGCCGGCGAGGCTTTCCTGATCAACCCAGGGACTGTCTTCGCGGCTGGCCCCGGCCTTAGGATAGTAGAGATCGCCGAATGTTCGGAACTCGCTTTCAATCTTCACAACTGGGGCGTGGAGCTACCTGATTCCGAGGAACTTCTGCTTGAGGAAGCCTTTGACCTCATCGATTTCCGGAAACTCGTACCTGAGCCGGTCACCGGAGACAAGCTGGCTTCCTGTCCGGAGTTCGTGGTGACAAGGCTTGACCTTAAGGACGGCCTTCACATATTCTCTGATCAGCCGGGCTGTTTCGCGGTCTATTTCTGCGTTTCCGGCGAGGCGGTGATCCAGGTTCCCGTCGAGGATGGGAAAGGAGGGAAGAGCATGGAGTCCTACACGTTGAAGTCCGGACATTCGATCCTTGTGCCGTCCGAGCTTAACGACTTCTGTCTCATGCCGTCAGCCCGGGAAACGGTTCTGCTGGAGGCGCTTGTGGAGAAGCGTCTGATCCGGGATTCCTACACCAATCAAGAGGTCGAGCCTGACTCCATTGAAGAGGCCCAGGCACCGGATCCCCATGTCCGTGAATGGCATAGCTGATTATGGCGGACACAGAGAGAATCGACAAAGTCCTCTGGGCCATCAGGGTTTTCAAGACCAGGACAGAGGCCACTGACGCCTGTAAGGGAGGCAAGGTGAAGATCGGTGGCGTGAATGCCAAACCTTCCAGGATGCTGAAGGTGGGTGAGGTCGTCGAGATCCGCAAAGGTTCCGTGCAGTACTCCTACAGAATCAAGCAGTTGACAGATCACCGCCTCGGTGCGAAACTCGTTCCCGATTATGCCGAGAACCTTACCCCTCAGTCCGAGCTTGACAAACTCAAGGCTCCCGTAGAAACCTTCTTCCTCCGCCGTGATCCCGGTGCCGGCCGCCCGACCAAGAAGGAACGCAGAGCAATGGAGGACGCATGGGACGAGATCGACTACTGCAACGGCCTGGGCGACATTCCGGATGACATCGCCGAACACTTCGGCCTAACCGACGAAGATCTGTAGCCGGAGGAACAAAAATTGGAGATACCGCTCCTGCCGATGACGGGAACGCAGATGTTTTTTCCTTGCAGCTCCTCATTGTGAGTTTGACATGAAAGTGCCACTGACCGATGTCCGGTTGGCGGACTTCCCAAAAAACAGGCACCCCTGGGCGCATTGCCCGGGGGTGCCTGTAGTTGAATGTCTTTCAAAGGCGATTATTTCTTGCCGAAGAAGCGGGTGTAGAGTCCGTAGAAGCCGGCTCCGTGACGGGCGGCCTCGTCCTTGGCCATCTCGTGAACGGTGTCGTGGATGGCGTCGTAGCCCAGCTGCTTGGCCCTTGTGGCGATGGCGAGCTTGCCCTCGCACGCTCCGGCCTCAGCCTGGTAGCGCTTCTCAAGGTTGGTCTTGGTGTCCCACACAACGTCTCCGAGAAGCTCGGCGAACTTTGATGCGTGCTCAGCCTCCTCGAATGCGTACCTCTTGAAGGCCTCGGCGATCTCCGGATAGCCCTCACGCTCGGCCTGGCGGCTCATGGCGAGGTACATGCCCACTTCGCTGCACTCTCCGTTGAAATGATCCTTCAGTCCCTGGAGAACTTCCTGATCCTCTACCTTGCCGTCACCGATGTGGTGCTCGCAAGCCCACTGAGGCTTGCCGTCCTCGTCCTTGATCTCGACAAACTTGCTCGCCGGAGCATGGCACTGTGGACACTCTGCAGGAGGATTCTCGCCTTCGTAAACATAACCGCAAACCAAACATCTAAATTTCTTTTTCATGATAATATCTTTTTAAGTCAAACAAAATTAATGAGTAATGTCATTTCCTATTGCAAAGGTAACACCTTATTTTCAATTTTCAAAATAGAATTATTAAAAATTGGTAAAAAATTGAAAAATTTTGAATATTACCGCAGAATGTGCTACATTATGGCACAAAGGGTGCCTATCTTTGACGCAAAAAGAAAAAGTAGTATATTCGTCAAAACAACCGACATGACTCCATTTCTCAAGCAGGTGGCCGATCACTATATGGCGCGGGGCGGGATCTCAGGGACCTGCTTCATTTTTCCCAACAGGCGCAGCCAGGTCTTCTTCACGAAGTACCTCGGCGAGGCCGTGAAGGAGGGCGGAATCCCGATCGTGGCTCCGAAGATGCTGACCATCAACGATTTCTTTTTCAGAATCTCGGGAAGCAAACCCGCGGACAGGGTGACTCTGCTGCTGGAACTCTACGAATGCTACAAGGCCCTGAACCCGAAGCACGAGACTCTGGACGAGTTCATCTTCTGGGGAGATGTGATCCTGGGGGATTACGATGACGTGGACAAGTACCTTGTCGATCCGGTGAGGTTGTTCGCCAACGTGTCGGAGTTCAAGGAGATACAGGATTCATATTCATACCTTACGGAGAATCAGAGGAAGGCGGTCGAGAGCTTCGTCAGCCATTTCCGCAGCGAGGGGCGGGTGACGG
>ERZ780111.160-NODE-160-length-21428-cov-5.30323_pt1 | contig 21428 bp, 16 predicted proteins | sample MGYA00433084_ERZ780111 | MGnify/ENA primary metagenome ERZ780111 (study PRJEB29588, sample SAMEA2144299) | human gut metagenome | biome: human gut; feature: human-associated habitat; material: faeces | place: Denmark | collected 2008/2010 ... | reverse complement strand
AGACTATCGAACCACGTCCTTTTCCTCTAAGCCTCATTTCTATCTTATTTACAGTGCTTTGGCTTGATGTCTGTGCCATATTTTTGAAACCTTTTTATTATATTTTTGGTTCTTGTTCGTCTGCAAAGGTATAGTGTTTTCTTCTAAACGCCAACGTTTTTATTGAATATCCGTTTTTGAAACGCAATTTAGGCAAACTCGCAATAGGTCAGTCTATCAATTTCACCAGCTCACGTTTCATCTCGTTGTCGATTTCTCTGTAACGTGCAAAGGCTCGACTGCCATCTGTGTTTCCCGAAAGCGATGCAACAAGATTTGGATCTTTCGCCTTCTTGTACAGGTTGCCGATGAACGTCTTTCTTGCAGTGTGGCTTGTCGCAATATCGCAGATTGGTTTCTGTATAGGCTCACGCGTCTTGTTGTCAATAACAGTCACCATGCACAAGGCAAAAATCGAAGTTACCAGCAAATCAGGATATTGCACTTGCTTTATCGTGGTGTTTCCCATAACCGGCTCTAATTACCAACACCGGCAAAGTCCGCGGAGATGAGGTCGTGCAGCTTGCCTGGGACTACAATTTTTGCGATGCTTCATTCTTCACCCGTTATTTCCGCCAGCTCACCGGCCTTACGCTCCGCGCCTGGAGATTGCAGGAGAACCCGTCGTCAGAAAGCGCATCTAAAAGTTGATCAGCCAGTCCCAGCAAGGCATCACTTCGATTGTACCATAGGCGTCATTCAAGGTTTTCCTGGCATCATACGTTATTATCATTCTGCGTTTGCAAGGTAATGCTTTATTAATCACGATTATTAAAATGTTATTTTAAATATTTGCATAAATGTATAAAATATCAATTAAAAACAAGGCATTTATCTACAAGAGTCGGTTCCCGTAAAGGCAATCTTTTAAAGGTATTCTTTCTCTATACTGTTTGATTTCGCCGGAAATTTTTCTAATTTTGAAGTTTGTGTCGGGAGAGATGAGGGGAGATGGTAAAAGATATTGAGGGAAAAACAACTGAACATTGGAAAAGCATCCGGAAATACAGTTCCTGCCCAAGGCGGAGATCAAGAAGTATCAGGAACGGAGACTTCGTGAGGCGCTCGAGTATCTGTCGAGCCATTCTCCATTCTATAAAAAAATGTTTGCTGCGCACGAGATCAATCCGTTCACGATACAGACATTGGAGGATCTGCGCAATGTTCCGGTAACAACGAAGAAGGACCTGCAGCTTTACGGTCCGGATTTCATGTGTGTTACACCGGACAAAGTCATCGACTATGCCACCACGTCAGGCACATTGGGCGATCCCGTGACCTTTACGGAAACTGAAGCTGATCTTCAGCATCTTGCTTATAATGAACAGCTTTCATTTCAGACGGCGGGCTGTACGGCAAATGACATAATGCAGGAGATGGTGACCATCGACAGGCGATTCATGGCCGGATTGGCATATTTCTTAGGGGCCAGGGACTTGGGCATGGGCGTAGTAAGGGTAGGCAACGGCATCCCGGAACTACAGTGGGACACCATCTCCAGAATACATCCGACAGTGGGCATGGCCGTGCCGTCATTCCTCGTGAAACTTATTGCATTCGCGGAGGAACACGGCATCGACTACCGTAATTGCTCAATGAAAAAATGCGTCTGCATCGGCGAGGCGCTGCGCGATCCGAAGACATTTGAACTGAACACATTGGGACAGGTTATTCATTCGAAATGGCCTGAACTTCAGTTATATACCACTTATGCATCCACTGAGATGCAGCACTCGTTCACGGACTGCCAGTATTTCAATGGCGGCCATCTCCAGCCTGAACTGCTGATTGTTGAATTCCTCGATGACAATGACCTGCCGGTAGGGCGGGGTGAGGCGGGCGAAGTGACCATCACTACGCTTGGCGTGACCGGAATGCCGTTGCTCAGATTCAAGACCGGGGATATGGTATATCATTATGACGAGCCTTGCCGCTGCGGAAGAAACACCGTGCGGGTAAGCTCTGTGGTCGGCCGCAAGAAGCAGATGATAAAATTCAAGGGCACCACGCTCTATCCGCCGGCATTGTTCGACATTCTCGACAATATCCCGGAGGTGAAGAACTATGTCGTGGAAGTGGATACAAGCGAACTCGGTACTGATGACGTAGTGGTAAGAGTAGGGACATTGACCCCGTCCGACAGATTTGAAAAAGAAATAAAGGATATATTCAGGGCGAAGGTACGTGTGGCCCCGGGCGTGGTTTTCGATACTCCGGAAAACGTGGCGAAAATCATTTTCCCGCCGATGAGCCGCAAGCCCGTAAAATTCATTGACAAAAGAGAAAACAAATAAAAGTTTATGAGAAAGATTCTATTTGCAGCAGTTGCTTTGTTTGCAGGCAGTTTTATGTCTATGGCGCAGGAAGTCAAGACTTTGGACGATTATAGTGAAGTCAGGTTCTACGGAATCGATTTCGCGCCGGTGAAAGTGGTCGCGGCCAATGAAACAGAGAGCGAGTTTATCGATGCTTTCGGTAAAATCAACAATCTGTTCCTTACTGAGCCGGACAAGTACATCCTCGCGCTTGAGGACAGGCTGAAAAAGAAGATTGTCTATGTGGACATTGACAACGTCATCAACCAGATCGGTGCTATCGACGAAAGCGAACTCAAGGTAAATCACACGCCTAAGCCATTGACAGAACAGGATGCCGAATTCGAACTTCAGGACTTGGACATCAAGCCGGCAGAAGGACTCGGACTTGTCGTTCTCGCAGGTGAGCTGAACAAGGGAACTGACTATGGCACATTCTATTATGTGTTCTTCGACAATGATACGATGAAGGTGCTCGACGTGTGGCCGTTCAAGGGCAAGTCAGGCGGAATCGGCCTGTGCAACTACTGGGCCCGCGCATATTACCGCACCATCGCCGAAATCAACCCTACCAAATTCTATCAGTCCAAGAAGAAGATCAAGGCAGGAGTGACCAACGGTGTCAATACCGTAAAAGAAAAGATTGCCGGCGATTCTGACGAGAAGAAACAGCAGTAACAGCGGTACGACAGAAATAATCCGAGGGGCGGGCAAGTGAGGTAACTAAAGACATAGGAAACAGATGAAAAACGAACTTGAAAAAGGCTTGTATTCTCCTGAATATGAGAAAGATGCTTGTGGCGTCGGACTTGTTGTGAACATAAACGGCAGCAAGTATCACGACATTATCGAGAAGGGCCTGGCCGTACTCGAAAATATGGCCCATAGAGGGGCGGAAGGAGCTGATTCCAAGACGGGAGACGGTGCCGGCATCATGGTCCAGATACCGCATGAGTTCATTCTGCTCAACGGTATCCCTGTTCCGGAAAAAGGACGTTACGGCGTAGGAATGATATTCCTGCCGAAAGAGCCGCGGGACAATGCCCGTTTCACAGAAATCATCAACGAATGTGTCGAGGCGAACAACCTGGAGGTCATGCACAGCAGGGAAGTCCCTGTGGACAGTTCCATCTTGGGAAAGGATGCGCTTGCCACCGAGCCGGAAATCAGGCAGATCTTCATAACCGGCTGCGACGACCCCAAAGTATTGGAGGACAAACTCTATCTGGTAAGGAAGGGAATAGAGAGGAAAGTCCTTTCATCTTCCATCACAGACAAGGCAGCCTGCTACGTGGTCAGCCTGTCCACCAGGACATTGGTCTATAAGGGAATGCTCTCGACAATGCAGCTGAGGCATTATTTCCCGGATTTGACCAACCCTTATTTCACAAGCGCCATCGCCATGGTCCATTCCCGTTTTTCGACCAATACATTTCCGACGTGGAGTCTGGCGCAGCCGTTCCGGTACATTGCCCATAACGGGGAGATAAATACTATCCGCGGTAACAGGCTCTGGATAAAGACCCGTGAATCAGTTCTCAAGGCGCCGAATCTGGGCAGCATTAGCGAAAATATCAGCCCGATAATCCAGCCTGGAATGAGCGACAGTGCATCATTTGACAATGTTCTCGAATTCTTTACCCGTGCCGGCATGGAAATCCCGCATGCACTGTCAATGCTGATACCTGAAAGCTACCGCGAAGGCAATCCGCTCCGTCAAGACCTTAAGAACTTCTACGAATACCACTCCATATTCATGGAGCCGTGGGACGGCCCTGCCACTATCCTTTTCTCGGACGGGCGTTATGCCGGAGGAATGCTGGACCGCAACGGACTGAGACCTTGCAGGTATTTCATCACCAAGAACGGATTGCTTGTAATGGCTTCTGAAACAGGAGTTTGTGATATCACTCCGTCGGCGGTTGCGTCCAAGGGCAGACTCTATCCGGGAAAGATTCTGATGGTGGATACCAAGAAGGGAAAGATCATTGACAATGACACCATCAAGGATGCATTGGCATCAGAGCATCCTTACGGCGACTGGCTTCATGCAGGCCGTATAATCCTGAAGAACATAAAGAGCGGAAGAAAAGTCGAGCAGAGCGTCACGGAATATTCCAAGAAACTCCACGCTTTCGGCTATGGGAAAGAAGACATTGACAGAATCATGGTGCCGATGGCGGTAAAAAGCGCCGAGCCGATTTATGCGATGGGTGACGACACCCCGCTGGCGGTGCTTTCTGACAAGCCGCAGCGTTTCTTCAATTATTTCCGGCAGAAATTCGCCCAGGTCACCAACCCTCCGATCGACCCTATCAGAGAATCGGCAGTGATGTCGCTCTCGAGTTATATAGGAGCCGTGAAGGGCAATATCCTGAGTCCGTCTCCTGAACTGTGCAAAGTGGTGAAACTTACATCCCCGATTCTGACCAACGGGGAAATGGAAACGCTCAGGAACCTGAGATACAAGGGCTTCAAGACCATTACTCTGCCGATGCTTTTCGAAGTGTCAGGCGGAACGCAGGCACTGGAGGCCGCCCTCTCCAAGCTCTGCAAAGATGCTGCAAAAGCTGTGGATGCCGGGTATAATTATCTGATTATCAGTGATAAGGCAGTGGATGCGGAGCATGCTCCTATACCGTCACTCCTGGCATTGTCAGCGGTGCATCATCACCTCATACATTGCAGGAAGAGAGGGCAGACCGCGATTATCGTGGAGTCCGGCGAGGTTTGCGAAGTGATGCATGTCGCCCTGCTCGTGGGCTACGGAGCCAGCGGCGTGAATCCGTATATGGCATTCTCCATCCTCGACAAACTCGTGTCTGACAATGCGGTACAGCTCGACTATCCGTCAGCTGAGGAGCATTATATCACGGCCATAAACAAGGGAATGCTTAAAATCCTGTCCAAGATGGGCATCTCCACGATAAGAAGCTACCGTGGCGCGGCACTTTTCGAGTCACTCGGCGTAAGTTCATCATTGCTCGAGAAATACATGGGCGGAGGCATCTCCCAGATAGAAGGCATTACCATCGATGACATTGCCCGGGATGTGACTAGGGCACATAGCGAGGCGTTCTCAATGAAGGAGGAACAGACTTTGGTGGAGACCGCCACTGACCATCTGGAGGACTTCGGAAACTATGCGTGGAGGAAAGACGGAGAAAGGCATTGCTGGGAACCTTCACGGGTGAAACTGCTGCAGACCGCAGTGCGAAATGATGATTACGAGTCGTTCAGACAGTTCTGTGTAGCAGAAGAGAACCATGACCATCCGATGAACCTGCGCGACCTTATGGAAATCGAAAGTGACAGACAGCCGATTCCGATAGATGAAGTCGAGCCGGAGGAGTCCATAATGAAAAGGTTCGTGGCTGAAGCGATTTCGTTCGGTGCCATCAGCAAGGAGGCCCACGAGGCTATCGCATTGGCAATGAACAGCTTCGGGGCAATGAGCAATACCGGTGAGGGTGGTGAAGACCCGCAGCGCAACAGGATACGTCCGGACGGAACGAGCACAAGAAGTGCGGTGAAACAGGTCGCTTCAGGACGTTTCGGAGTGGATACATATTATCTTGTCAATGCAGATGAAATCCAGATCAAGGTGGCCCAGGGCGCAAAACCTGGAGAAGGCGGGCAGTTGCCTGGCTTCAAGGTGGATGAACTCATAGCACGGACACGCCACTCCATACCTGGAATCACATTGATATCGCCTCCTCCTCATCATGACATCTACTCGATTGAGGACCTCGCGCAGCTGATCTTTGACCTCAAGAATGTCAATTCCCATGCCCGGATCAGTGTAAAACTCGTCTCTGAGGCTGGTGTGGGCACGATTGCCGCCGGCGTCGCAAAGGCCAAAGCTGATGTGATACTGATAAGCGGAGCGGTCCGGCAAGCAGCGTCAAGCATGCTGGCAGCCCTGCGGAGACCGGCCTTGCCCAGATACAACAGACATTGGTCATGAATGACCTCAGAGGCAAAGTCCGCCTGCAGGTGGATGGCGGCCTGAGATGCTCGCGTGACGTGATGTTCATGGCCCTTTTGGGTGCAGAAGAATACGGATTCGGTACGGCCGTGATGGTGGCGGAAGGATGTATGGTATGCCGCAACTGCAACAAGAACACCTGCCCAGTCGGAATCGCCACGCAGAATCCTGAACTGCGCAAGCGCTTCAAGGGCAAGCCGGAACAGATCGTGACATATTTCCGTTTCCTCGCCCGCAGCGTCCGTGAAAGACTCGCGGATATGGGTTACAAGTCAATGCAGGAGGTGATCGGTCGGGCTGACCTTCTCAAGAAACGCTCGTATCCTGAAGGGTCCAAGGCCAATGAAATCTCACTCGACCGTGTCCTCTACATCCCTGAAAGCTGTAAGGACAATGCCAGGGTATTCACCACGCCTCAGGAGCACAAGCTCGAAGGCGTGAAGGATATGGAACTGATGCAGGTACTCAAACCAGCAGTCACTTCCGGCTACAAACTCAGCATAGGAGTCCCTGTCCGCAATACCGACAGAAGTGTCGGGGCAATGCTGAGCGGCGAAATCACCAGACTCTATGGCCAGGAAGGATTGCCGGACGGCACCATCAATGTAGAGTTTACCGGTTCTGCAGGCCAAAGCTTCGGCGCGTTCCTGTGCAAGGGCTTGACTTTCAAACTTGTAGGTGATGCCAATGATTATGTGGCCAAGGGCCTTTCCGGAGGTAGGATAATACTGACTCCATCGCCGGAAACGGATTTCAAGGCCGAGGACAATATCATTGCCGGCAATACTATCGCCTACGGTGCCACATCCGGAGAACTCTATATAAATGGTGCGGTAGGCGAGCGCTTCTGCGTGAGGAACAGCGGAATCACGGCAGTCGTGGAAGGCGTGGGTGACCACGGGTGCGAATATATGACTGGCGGACGGGTGGTTGTGCTCGGCAAGACGGGAAGAAATTTCGCGGCAGGAATGAGCGGAGGCATCGCATACGTCTGGGATCCGGACGGCTCCTTCGACTATTACTGCAATATGGATATGATAGAGCTTACGCTTCTGGAAGATGACGCAGACCGTGAGGAACTCCGTTCGCTGATTGCCGCGCATCTGAAGTACACCGGAAGCACACTTGCTTCTATGATATTGGATGACTGGGACTTGTATGCACGTCAGTTCCTCAAGGTGACTCCTGTGGAATACAAGAAGATACTCTCCCCGATGTAGGCTGCAAAGGGAAATTAAACAATTTCTTAACATTTGCGAAACTGCTGTATAACACTATAAATCCATCTTTGCACCGTATAAAAAGGTAAAGTATGGAAACAATTTATTTCGGGTTTGTGGTGTTTTTGTTCGTGCTCGCGATTTTCGACCTCATGGTCGGCGTGAGCAACGACGCTGTCAATTTCCTCCAGTCTGCCATCGGCGCCAAGGTGGCCAAGTTCAAGACAATTCTTACAATCGCCGCAATAGGCATTTTTGCAGGTGCGGCCATGAGCAACGGTATGATGGAAGTCGCCCGAAACGGTGTCTTCCATCCTTCGTTTTTCTCCTTCCAGGACGTGATGTTCATTTTTCTGGCAGTGATGGCCTCGGACATTGTCCTGTTGGACATTTTCAATACATTGGGCATGCCGACTTCCACGACTGTCTCAATGGTGTTTGAACTCCTCGGAGGAACATTTGCGCTGGCATTGATGAAAGTGGCGGGTGATCCTTCGCTTCACGTGGCTGACCTGATGAATACCAGCAAGGCCCTCACGATGATCATGGCGATTTTCGTCTCCGTGGCCATCGCGTTCGTGGTCGGAGCCTTCGTCCAGTACATTTCGCGGACACTCTTCACCTTCGTTTACAGGAACAACTCCCTTAAATGGAAAATCGGCATCTTCGGTGGCCTGGCATTCACCGCCATCATCTATTTCATGCTGATCAAAGGACTTGGGAACGTATCGTTCATAAGCGATGCTGCACACGAGTGGATAAACACCCATTCGTGGACCATCTGCGGAATCTGCTTCGTCGTCACAGCCGTCCTCTCCCAGGTGCTCTTTGCATTGAAAGTCAATGTCTTCAAGATACTTGTCCTCACCGGAACATTCGCATTGGCGATGGCTTTCGCGGGCAATGACCTTGTGAACTTCATAGGCGTTCCGCTGGCCGGCTACTCCTCTTTCCAGGATTATTCGGCCAATGCAGGTTGTGACGCGGCAGGCTACATGATGGATTCCCTGAACGGTCCTGCCCATACGCCTGTCCTCTTCCTGATTGCAGCCGGACTGATCATGGTGATTTCCCTCGCCACTTCCAAGAAGGCTTTCAATGTGGTAAAAACCTCCGTGGACCTTGCCCGTCAAGATGCCGGAGACGAGATGTTCGGCTCTTCGAAGATGGCCAGAGTCCTGGTGCGCTTCAGTACCAATACGGCCTCTGCATTGTCAGAACTGGTTCCGAACGGTGTGAAAAGATGGTTCGCCAAGAGGTTTGACAATGAAAATGTCGTCCTTCCTCAGGGTGCGGCCTTTGACGAAATCAGGGCGACGGTGAACCTTGTGGTATCCAGTCTGCTCATCGCTCTCGGAACATCATTGACCCTTCCGCTTTCCACGACTTATGTGACCTTCATGGTGGCGATGGGTTCTTCACTTGCCGACAAGGCTTGGGGACGGGAGAGCGCCGTGTTCCGTATTACAGGTGTGATTTCAGTCATCGGCGGTTTGTCGGCTCTGCTTCGTAGTGGCATTGGCCATGTCGCTCGGCGGTCTGACCATGGCGTCCATCCTCATTGCCCTGTCGATTGTCCTCCTTGTACGCAGCAACATCAAATACAAGAAAAAGCAGGCTGAGGAGAAGGGCGATGTCATTTTCAATCAGATGATTACCTCAGAGGACAATGCCGAGACTCTCCGTCTTCTTACCCAGCATATACGTCAGGGCCAGAGCCGGTTCCTCGATTTTGTCAATGTTAATTATCTCAATGTTACAGAGGGCTTCATCTCCGAGGACCTGAGCCGACTCCAGAAAGCCGAATCCGCCATGAGGAAGGAAAGACAGGAACTGAAACAACGCAGGCGCAAGGAAATGCTGGGCCTGCGCCGGATAGATCCTGGTGTGGCGATTGAGAAGAGCACCTGGTTCCACCTGGGCGTGAACAGCTGCGAGGATATGCTTTACAGTTTGCGACGTATCTGTGACCCGTGCGAAGAACATATCGACAACAGTTTCGTGCCGCTGGAAAAGGACCGTATCAAGGAATTCCTTCCGCTCCGGGATACATTGCTCTACCTGCTCAAAAGGGCAGTCGTGGTAATCTCCACAGAGAATTATACTGACTCTGACAAGCTCCGCGAGCAATGTGAAGAGTTCAAAAGCTGTCTGTCATCTACCAGGCAGGGCCAGATAGAGCGGATGCAGACATCCAAGGAAAACATCACTGTCTCCTATGTCTATCTGAATCTGCTTCAGGAAACACACGAAATCGCAAGCTCTCTGCAGCATCTTCTGCGTGCCTCCAAGCATTTCGCCAAGGAATAATCTGTGAATCGGCGGACTTACTTGTTCAGTGAAAAGTGGAAGTCGAGTCCGCCGGTATGGGCAATCTGGACATTTATTGTGCCCCCGTGCAGCAGAACTGCATTCTTGACGATGGCAAGTCCGAGACCGGTGCCGCCCAATTTCCTCGAGCGCCCTTTGTCCACGCGGTAGAACCTCTCGAACAGATGCGTAAGATGCTCAGGTGGAACACCTGCCCCATTGTCAGAAAAACTGAACCAGAGCTTGTCCTTTTCCTCCTTGAGACATTGGACTGTGATGGTGGTGCCTTCACCGGCGTATGCGATGGCATTGTCCGTCAGATTTCTGAAAATCGAATAGATAAGCTGCTGGCTTCCGTGGACTGTCGTACCCGGCGCAATCAGGATGAGGAATTTCATCTTTTTCGCTTCCATGTCAAGCTCAGTGGCTTTCCTGATGTTCTGGAGCATCGCTTCCACGTCTATTTCCTCAGTGGAGAATGAGGTGAAGGCTTCGTCAATCTTGGAAAGCAGCGTGATGTCGGAAATCAGATTGCCGAGCCTTTCACTCTGCGCGTGGCATCTTTCCAGGAAATCGTTTCTTGTCGTCTCATCGAGGTCAGGATTGTCAATGATGGTTTCCAGATAGCCCTGAATGCTGCTGACAGGCGTTTTCAGTTCATGGGCAATGTTCTGTGTCAGCTGTCGTTTGAGTCTGGTCTTGTCATCCTCGCTGTTCTGGAGCTTGGCATACAGGTGTACGATGTTCCGGGAAATCTCTCCGAGCTCGTCGTTGGAGAAAGTTATGTCCGCATTCCGGATGTCCTGATTCTTCTCCGCCATGTCCGCGAACTCCCTCAGGTGGCTGATGTTGAGCTGCAGTTTGTACAGATACACGTAGAAGATGAACAGAAGGCTGAGAGACAGGGCAAGCGCAAGGAAAAAATAGTTCCTGTCGGAAGCCAGCATCAGTCCCATCGACACGTCATAGATGTGTGCAGTCCTGATTATCAGACCGTTGTCCTTGAATAGTGTGGCGGAATAGAACCATTGTCCGCCCAATGTCCTTGACTCCCTCTGCAGGGCATAGCCGCTTCCGTTCTTGAGCGCGTCACTTATCTCATCCCTGTCCAGATGGTTTTCCAGTTCAGAGCCGCCTTCTGTCCCGCTGTCGTACCTGACATTTCCGTCAATGTCCATGATCGTCACGCGGATGTTCTCTTTTTTCAGACGGCTTATATAGTTCCGGAAAATGGTGGAATCCGTCTCGAGAAAGTCGTGGATGTCATTGTTGCAGTCCTGCAGCCTCGTGTTCAGGCTCTCGATCCGATAATTCTTCTCCCTCTGGTACTGGAAGTAGATGAAGCACAATGCGAATGACAGGAACAATATCGATACTGTCAGGAACAGTTTCGAGGCAAGGGAGGAGAACCTGTGTTTCATGACTGTATCTGCTTGTCCTCGAAGCAGTAGCCGTAGCCGTGTCTCGTGGAGATGTTGTTTCCGTATTTGCCGAGTTTCTTGCGGAGGCGGGTGATGTTCACATCGACTGTCCTGCCTAAGACTACCACGTCGTCAGGCCAGACTTTGCCGAGAATCTCATCTCTTGTGAAAACGTGCCCGATGTCGGAAACGAGAATCCTGAGTATTTCAAACTCCGTCTTGGTAAGCTCGGTGTCATTTCCGTCCACAAGTGCTTTCTTTCCGTTCATGTCGAGCGTGAGCGTCTTGTACGAAAGTCTCGCAGGATCGGAAGATGCGGAGCCCACTCTGCGGAGCACGGCATTGACCCTGGATACTACTTCCCTTACGGAGAAAGGTTTGGCGATATAGTCGTCAGCGCCGAGGTCGAAGCCCTTCAGCGTGTCTTCTTCGGTATCTTTGGCAGTGATGAATATGATGGGGATTTTCGCGCTTTCCGGATTCTTTTTCATCATCTGAGCCATCTGGAAACCGGAAATGCCTTCCATCATCACATCCAAGAGCACCAAGTCATAGCCGATGATGCCTCTCATCAATGCGTCCTCTGCCGAAAGTGCCGTGGCTGTTTCATATCCGGCCTTGTCGAGATTGAATTTCAGGATGTTGCATATATCCGCTTCATCATCGACTACAAGAATTTTTTTTACTCCGTCCATAATGGTTCAGTTTTCGCAAAGTTAGTCTTTAATTGTTTTGTTCATGTTAATCTTCGCCTTTTCTTTCAGCTCTTTCAGACTCGGAAGCTCTTCACTCTCATCCTCTCCGTAAATCATGAGCAGCTGGTCCCCGGACTGAAGCTCGACCTGTCCGTCAGGGACGATGAAACGGCTGTCCCTTCTGATGATCACCACCCTCGCATTGTCGGGAAGCTGTATCTCCTTGAGTGTCTTGCCGTTGGATAAATCGTCGTCGGAAAGCGTGTAGTCCTGCAGTTTTCCGGCTTCTTCCGGAATTTCCAGACCGAACGTGTCCGGTTCCTTCTCCTCCGGCAATGCCAGGTGAAGCAGTTTGGCCACTCTCGGGATAGACATGCCCTGGAACATCAGCGACAGCAGCGTTATGAAGAACACGATGTTGAATATCTGTTCCGAGCCAGGGATGCCTTCCACTATCGGGTATGTGGCGAAAATAATCGGCACAGCACCCTTCAGACCCACCCAGGACGTGAAAATCTTGGCCTTGAATGAGATTTTCCTGAACGGAAGCAGGCACAGCAGCACCGTAAGCGGCCTTCCCACGAAAATCAGGAACAGACCGATTAGAAGCGCAATCGGCGCCACGGTCATCATCTCCTTAGGATTTACGAGCAGACCGAGCGTGAGGAACATACCTATCTGCATGATCCAGGTCATACCGTCCATGAAGGAGAGAATTTCCTTTCTGTGGTTCATCGGCTTGTTTCCTATGATGAAGCCGGCGATGTAGACAGCTAAGTAGCCGTTGCCCTGGATCATCTGGGTCAATGAGAATGTGAACATGCTGACCGCAAGCAGCAGAATGGAGTACAACGGCGTGCTGTTCAGCTTGATGCGTGTGAGTATCCATACGGTCGCAAGACCCATCAGGACGCCCGTGAGGCTACCGATAGTCATCTGTTTGGTCAATGTCCAGGTCACTCCGAGTATCATCTGGCTATAGTCGATGCCTTCAATTCCGGCCGCAGGGTCGAAAAGGAGTTTTGCTATCTGTATCAGCACGATGGTAAGTACATAGGCCATCGGGTCATTACTACCGGACTCCAGCTCCAGCATCGGCCTGAGGTTCTCCTTCAGCTTCATCTTGCTGTTTTTCAATATGCTGAACACCGAAGCAGAATCTGTGGAAGACATCACTGCCGCGAGCAGGAAGCACATCACGATGGACAGCGAAAGTCCGATTTTCTCGATTCTGGACAGGAAGAATATGAATGCTCCTGTGATGATGACCGTCAGCAGGACGCCGACCGTGGACAGCACGATTCCCGGCGCCGCCACCGGTTTTATGTCCTTGTACTTGGTCTCCAGGCCGCCTGTGAACAGGATTACGCACAGGGCCACGATACTGAGGAACTGCGCCAGGTTGTAGTTGTCGAACACCAGTCCGAGTCCGTCACTGCCGAAGAACATTCCCACGAGCAGGAAGATAAGCAATGAAGGCACTCCGTATTTGCTTCCTGTCTTGGACACGACAATCGCCGTGAAAACCAGGATGGAGCCTATCAGAAATATGTTTTCAGATGTGAAATGTATAATGGAATCCATATTTGTCAGGTTTTGTCGTCAATGTTGAATTCTCTGCACCATTTGGTCAGTCCGCATTCTTCGCAATGCGGCTTGCGGGCTGTGCAGATATATCTTCCCTGCAGGATCAGCCAATGATGGGCGATTGCCCGCTTGTCTTTGTCAATGTTCTTTTCCAGTTCTTTTCCCACCGCGTCAGGCGTCTTTCCGTCCGACAGTCCGAGTCTGTGCGATACCCTGAAAACGTGCGTGTCCACTGCTATCACAGGCTTGTCATAGACGATGGATGCGATTACATTGGCAGTTTTTCTTCCGACTCCCGGCAGTTTCATAAGCTGGTCAATGTCAGACGGCACTTCGCCTCCGAAGTCATTGACAAGCATCTGGGCCATCCCTATCAGGTGAGTGCTCTTGTTTCTCGGGTAGGATATGCTGCTGACCAGCGGAAAAACCTCGTCGAAAGACGCTTTTGCGAGGGTTTCCGGGTCCGGGAACCTGTTGAAAAGCTCCGGCGTGGTCATGTTTACACGCTTGTCTGTGCATTGGGCCGACAAGATGACGGCGATGAGCAGATGGAAAGGGGAGTCGTAGTGCAATTCTGTTTCAGCGACCGGCATGTTCTCTTCAAACCAACCGACAACTCCTTTGTATCTTTCCTTTTTTGTCATCGTTCTCTATTTCAATTCTTTGCATGTCTCGTCCTTGCATATCAGGACCCGGCCCGGGAACTTGTCGAAAATTGACTGGTTGTGCGTGACCATCACTACGGCAGTGCCCCTCGTGTGGTTTATGCCGGTGAGCAGTTTCATGATACCCTCTGCAGTCTCATTGTCCAGATTGCCCGTAGGCTCGTCAGCGATAATGACTTCGGGCTCATTGAGCAATGCTCTTGCAATGGCGATTCTCTGCTGTTCTCCACCAGAAAGCTGATGCGGCATCTTGTGCGATTTGCTGCTCATGCCCACGCTCTCGAGCACATCCTCAATCCGCTTTGTCATTGCCACGCGGTCTTTCCATCCTGTGGCTTTCAGCACGAACATCAGATTGTCCTCCACTGTCCTGTCCATAAGCAGCTGGAAGTCCTGGAAAACGACTCCGATTTTCCTTCTCAGATAAGGTATGTCCTTGTCCTTTATGCCGTTAAGCTGATATCCGCAGACTTTTCCGCTACCTTTCTTCAGCTGGTTTTCCGCTATTATTGTCCTTATTATGGAGGTCTTGCCTGTGCCGACCTTTCCGACTATATAGACGAAATCTCCGTTGTAAACGTTCATGTCCAGGTCGTAGATGACCGGGTTTTCGCCGTTCAGGATTTCAGCGTCATGAAAAGATATGACAGGCTCTGATGACCTGTTCAGCCCGCCAATTCCTTCATCGGTTGTCTTGTCGTCAATTTGTGTCATATCATCGTGTCTTTTAACTGTTTAGGGTTCTCTCCGACAGAGATTGAACCAGACCTCTAATTTACTGAATTTTCAAGAAATCTGAAATGCCTTTCACTGCTTTTTTTGCAGATTCTACGGCTTCCACCACTGTTGCCGGTCCCAGAATGTAGTCTCCCGCTATAAATACGCCAGGCAGTGAGGTCTGCTGCCCTTCGTCAGCAGTAAGCCAGCCGTTCGTGAATTCCGGCTTTTCGTCACCGAATATGCTGTAGTCCACGTTTGCGCTGATGGCTACCAGCATTGACCCGAATTCCACTTCATGGTCGCTTCCTTCTATCATTCTGGTGGCGATCCTGCCGTCACTTTTCACGACGTTCTCGCATTTTCTCATCACCGCCTTGTTTCCGCGGATTTCCACTGGCACTTCGAAGAGGCAGAATTTGATGCCTTCGTTGATGGCTTCCTGCACCTCCATGGAATTGGCGGGCATGTTCTCAAACGTCTTCCTGTAATATACTGTGGTGTCATGGCCGGCTCTCTTGGCTGTGCGGCAGGCGTCCATCGTGACATTGCCGCCGCCGATGACCAGGACATTGTCCTTCAGCCGATAAGCGGACGGGTTCTTCAGGTAATCCAGGGCATAGATTATATCCGGATGTTCCTCGCCCGGTATGTCCAGCCTTCTTGGTACAGAAGCGCCGCAGGCTATCAGGACAGCGTCGAACTCTCTGCGTATCTTGCTGAATTTCATAGCATTGACATCTGTCCCTCCGGCGAAGCCGACTCCGGCCTCAGCCAGAATTCTGTCATACTGGTCAATGATTTCGCGCTCCAGTCTGAATTCCGGAATTCCGTATCTCAGTACACCTCCCGGTCTTTCGTTCTTGTCGAAAATCGTGACGGCGCAGCCTTTTTCCCTCAGTTCCAGTGCTGCCGTGATGCCTGCAGGACCTCCTCCGATGACGGCGACTTTCTTTCCGTTGTCAATGCCGGTGCGCGGATGCACTTTCTTCAGATATGGTATGGAGATCTCCGCTTCGATGCTGTGCCAGTCGATAGGCATTTTTCTCGCATTCAGTACGCAATGCCCGTAACAGCTTTTCTTCCAGTCACATACGAGGCTCGTGACTGCTGAGAAAGGATTGTTCTCATAAAGCATCTGCGCGGCTTCCTCTATTCGGTCTTCCCTGTATAGTTTCATTGCGGCAGGAACATCTGTTCTGACCGCACATGCTGCCGAGCATTTAGGCACTTTGCACAACAGGCACCTGCCCGCTTCCGTATTCTTCATTTCTATTCCCATCTATCTTATTCTCTGTCAATGTGGTGCGCGGAATCCTCCCCGCCCCGTATATTCCAAACCCTCAAAGATAGTAATTTCCCTCGATTTATTGAATTTCTATCATTTTAAGATTGGGTGCCTCTTTTTTTTGTAAGAGCCTGCAAGAGCATCATTCCTTTGGCCGTCAGAAGGTATTTCTGGCGAGGATGCCTGGGCGAATCCGGATAAAGAGGGCGTATGAAACCTGCATTTATGGATGGAGAAAGATAGACTTTCAGAAAATTGTCACGTCCTGTCAGCCGGATGCGCTCCATCATCTCTTTTACTGATAATTCATTGTCCCCAACAATGCGAATCAGAGTCGCGATGTTTGGATTGTCCGTGTGGAACTTATCCTGAGCTTGTCCTGTGCTTGTCCCGAGCTTGTCCTGTGCTTGTCCTGCACTCGAGGACAATTCCGGCTGTATGCTCCATTCTGGGCTAGGATGAATGTGAAGGTAGCGGTTCCTGAGATCCCAATGCTCGCCAAGAAGCAGATTGCGGAAAAATCGCTCAAGATAGACAGGCGAATAGTCGATGCCTTTCACAAGATTCTTATAGTTTGCCCTCACCAGTGCATTGCGGAAATACCAGGAATGGTTTGCGAAAAGTTCATTATTGATGTCGAAGCCTACGGAACGGAGATATTGTATGGTAAAGACAGCTGTGGTGCGCGTGTTTCCCTCGCAGAATGCATGGATTTGCCATATCCCGGAGACAAAACTTGTCAGGTGGACGATCATTTCGTCCCGGGAGATTCCTTTGTAACTGTATGCGCGTTCTTGCGCGATGTCATATTCCAAGGCCCGGTGCAAATCTTCCCAATTCAAGTAACTGACAGACGCTCCTTCAAGCACCCATTCTTTCTTCGAGATGTCATAGTCGCGAACTCTTCCGGCATGTTTGAATACACCGTCAAAAATTCTCCGGTGCAAAGATATGATGCCGTTCGCACTGAAATCGAATGTTCCAGAAGATAATATCTTAGTGATGTTTACTGAAACCTTATCAGCTTCTTCATTGTCAGTATCGCCGCGATTACGTGCGGTTCTGGTAGTATAGTATTGTTGCAGGAGATCACGGGCTTCGTCTATAGTAATGTCACCTTCGATGTTCCTGCGGGCCGTAAGCTGAAGGTATTCGGATGTCTTCAACCCATCTACAGCCTGTAGTCCGATGGCGACACGCCAAGCCTCCGCTTTGTCTTTTTGGGCGGGTTCCCCTTGCCTGATGTACTGATCGAAGTCAAGATATTTCTGTTCTTTTGTCATTTGTCTCATTTCTATGTTCTAGCCAATGCGCTCCACATCAGTGAAACTGTCCATGTTAACAAAAATAGTAAATATTCTTAACCCATCTACTGAATCGTAAATACAAATAAAATTCTTTCATGAAATTTTATAACTTCGATGCGGCCCTTCCGCCTATCAGAGCCGCAGCTTGCTTGGAGCCCGGCACATCCGGTGCAACGTACTAAGATTGGGTGCTGCGGACGTAATGAGGCAACTCGGCTGGAATTATCATGGAGATTTCGCATAATCCTGCTACCTCGCCGTTCTCTTTCCAGGCACTCTGGAATATCATCTTGTGTACGCCGTTCTTTTCGATGGTGTAGGAATTTGTGCCGCCTTCTGCCAGCAGCTTCCTGATTATTCCCATCGCATGCTCATTGTGGCAGTCGAACAGGTTCTTTCCCACAAGATTTCCATGTTTCTTGTACTGTTCCACCGCCCGGTCATTCATATAAACGATAATCCCGTTCTTGTCGCAGACCGTAATGCTGCAATTCAGCTCTTTAGCCCAATCTGGTATCATATTTCTGTGTTTTATAATTTACAACATATTTGCGTTCCGATAGCCAAAGTTAAGTAATCATTACAAATAACTTGGTAATCTTTACTCGTTTTTTCGGTCTATATTCCTCTTCTCATCAGTCGTGTACGTCCAGTACACTCCTTCTTCGAAAAGAAATCTATCCTCGAAAATACTTCACAAATCTTTACCAACTTATTTTTCATGCTTACTAAGTGATTTTTAAAAATATCCTGAGCTGTCGCTTGATGGATTTGATGGATCAATCAATGCGGAACGTGCTCAGACTCCGTAATTCTTATAATATTTCAGGAGTTAACTCCGCAAATCTTTTAAGATTTAGGGAATTTACGTATATTTGCATATGAAACGATAAAACTTTGACGCCATGATAAAGAGAGCAATTGAAGAAAGAATACACAACGCCCTTGCGAAGAAAAAGGTAGTAACCATAATGGGACCACGTCAGGTTGGAAAGTCAACACTTGCAGGTGCCATGATTCCCGAGGATGCAGACGACCTTGAAATCAACGGGGACAATACGGATGTGCAGACTATGTTCGTAAACGTAGATGATACCAAGATGAAAGTTCTCATCGGCAACAAGAACTTTCTCTTCGTTGACGAGGCTCAGAAGATCGGGAATGTCGGCAATATGCTCAAGATTGTAGCTGAGAAGTTTGATGATGTAAAGGTCATTGTCACCGGTAGTTCTGCTTTTAAATTGGCAGAGGCCGTAAACGAGTCTTTGACAGGACGGAAGCGTGAATTCAGACTTTATCCTCTCTCTTTTAAGGAAATGGCGGATGAAACCAGTGCACTTGAAGAGTCACGTATGATTGATCACCGCCTCATTTATGGGTACTATCCCGAAGTCGTGACGTCCCCTGGCGACGAAAAGGAAGTCATTAAAGAACTCATTGACAGTTATCTCTACAAAGACGTCCTGGAGGAGAACGAAATTGCCAAGCAGGACAAACTTGTCAGACTGGTGCAGGCTTTGGCTTTCCAGATAGGATCGACTGTATCTGCCAATGAACTGGCCGGTCTTGTGGGTGTCGATGCTAAAACGGTAGAACGTTATATTGACATTCTGGAAAAGTGCTATATCATCTTCACCCTCCCATCTTACGCAAAGAATCAGCGTAATGAACTTAAATTTGCCCGTAAAATATATTTTTGGGATATGGGAATCCGCAATGGAGTGATAGGAAATATGGCTCCGGTATCTCTAAGATCCCCTGAAGAACTTGGTCATATGTGGGAAAACTTCTTGATTGCAGAACGCATCAAACGCAACGATTATGCTGGCAGAACCTTTGTTCAGCATTACTTCTGGAGGACTCAGCAGAAGAAAGAGGTGGATCTCATTGAAATTGAGGATGGCATGATGACAGGATTTGAAATCAAGAGGAAGGAAGGCAAACGTGTAGGTGCACCTGCCTCATTTACGGCAGCTTACCCTGACGCGCGTTTTGAGTGCGTTACTCCAACTGATCTGATGTCATTCTTGATGTGATTGGCGAAACGTCAGATAGTTTGATGGATAGTCGGGGGTCAGTGCTTGGACAAATAAGGTGCAAAGAGCTGAATCGTAAATACTAATAAATTATATCACAGATATTTCATGAAATTTTATAACTTTGACGTGGCCATTCCGCCTATCAGAGTCTTAGTAAAATACATAAACAGTCATGTCAATGAATAAGGATGTCGCATTGGTGCTTTCAAGTGGTGGTCCGAGGGGTTTTGCGTATATCGGAGCCATCGAGGAACTGGAAAGCAGGGGATATAATATCACTTCCGTTGCAGGGTGCTCTATCGGCTCGTTGGTCGGCGGAGTTTATGCTGCCGGCGGGCTGGATGAATTCAAGGAATGGCTGTATGATCTGGACAATGCCAAGTTGCTCTCGCTGTTGGACCTGTCAATCAGTAAAAGCTATCTCGTGAAAGGGGAGAAGGTGATAGAGGAGATAAAGAAAGTAGTCCCTGAAGTCAATATCGAGGACCTGCTGATTCCTTATCGTGCAGTGGCAACGGACCTCTATACCGGTGAGGAAGTCGTGTTCAGCGAGGGGCGGCTGTTCAATGCCATAAGGGCATCTATTTCCATTCCGTCATTGTTCCGTCCCGTCAAATACGGTTATCACACATTGATAGATGGTGGCATCGTCAATACCATGCCGCTCAGTCTGGCTGTCCGTAACGGGCATGACATTTTGGTCGCCTTCGACGTGAATCAGATTGATTCAGAGAAGATTGCGAGCTATCTTAAGGAACTCGAGGACGTCCGTAATGAAGGTGAGGAGTTCAGGTCCGGGGAACTGGACACGATAGGAGATCTTGCCATGCGGAAAGGCGTTTCGCTCATTGACCGTGTGCGCATGCTGGGTGATGAGGCGCAAAAGGCCTACAAGGGTGTGCTTGAGATAGGCCGAAGGACCAGAGAAATCGAGGATGCGGTCAATGATGAGAGAATCCCGACTGGTGACAATTATTATTCAATATTGACGAGGACATTCTCACTCATGAACCACACCATCGCACGCCAGTCCATCCAGCTCTACAAGCCTGATGTCGTGGTGAATATGAATTTCGATACCTATGGCGCAATCCCCGATTATGCCAAAGGCGAGGAAATTGCCGCCAAAGGCCGTGAACTGATGTCCGCAGCTCTCGATGAGTATGAGCGGACTGCACACGTGGAGTAAAGACCGCATTTGAACACTTTGTCCGTGGAAATGTGGCGTTTTCCGGACAAGTTGAGTAAAATGATGATTTGTCCGTAGAAAGGCGGGTTCTCACGGACAAGTTGAAGATTCTGAGTCGCCTCCTCTTTGAGATAGGCATTCTAAATAGGATGTAGTATCCAAATCGCAGCATAGTTTGCTTGTAATCGAGATTGTAAGGACATAGTTTGATGTGTTCCTACGTGTTTTTGCCCGTATTTGCAGATGCTTGATTAGACTTATTTATCACGTGATTTTTGTTACGGGGGCAAAAAGGCATGATTTGCCCCCGTGACTGTCCAAAAACTGCATGACGTGTGCAGAAAGGCCGTATTTGCACACGTGAATCAAACGACGTAGGCAAAAGTGGCGATTTTGCCTACGTGGCTTGACGCATGCCCCGTGCCTTCACGCATAAGGAGCATCATTACGGGCTTCGATGCGTCACACTTGACACCATTGCAGGCTTAGATGTGCTCTTCAGACCAGTGTCCCTCCGACAGGCAGTCCGTCACGGCGGAACTCACTCCGCGTTGCTCCGTTCGGCCCTCCTACCGTCTCCTGCGTCCTCGCTGCCGCGAGAACTTGTATCCGGCAGGCACCTCCCACTTCCCGAGGCCGTGGGCTGGC
>ERZ780111.157-NODE-157-length-21665-cov-6.04452_pt1 | contig 21665 bp, 10 predicted proteins | sample MGYA00433084_ERZ780111 | MGnify/ENA primary metagenome ERZ780111 (study PRJEB29588, sample SAMEA2144299) | human gut metagenome | biome: human gut; feature: human-associated habitat; material: faeces | place: Denmark | collected 2008/2010 ... | reverse complement strand
CGTGCTTACAGCGTATAGCTGCTTAGCACATTATTGAATTATTAACGAACTATTGAACCTTAATTCCGCAACACTATAGTTTATAATATTTTTTAAGCACCTGAGCAACAAAAAGTTGCTCAGGATTTTGTCATGTCAAAGAATTCACTTATATTAGTGTTGCAAAAAAACAAGAGAATTCGATAAACGACATGGCAAAAGTATAAATAAAATCTGAGAAACTCACTCCTTTTGGAGGAATATTTTCAATTATGGAGCAATTTGATGCTCTTTTGTCCCAAACGATAGACTCAACCTTGGGGTTGCGTTGCAAGTTATATGGCTATCAGTATAGTGAGATTTTCCGTTCTTTGATGTGTGTTTACTTCTATGGAGGCACATGCATAGAGGATGTATCGCCTCGTCTGATGAAGCATCTCTCATTGCATCCAAGGCTTCGCACATGTAGACAGAGAAGTTCGATGCCAAGCCCACTTACAAGAAGTTTCTTGGCTATGGACCAGGAGTAGCCGTTATCGGTGACAACATCGTTGGTATCGAGAACCGTGATAGAAACACGAATGTCCGTTTCTACCAAAAGGCTACCTTGGAGAGAATTTTCAATCGCTTGGAAAATGCAGGTGTCCATATATACCGTGTTTCTGTTAATGACTGCTATCATCAGAATCCTCTCGTTTCAAAACCTTTGTCTTCAAGTTTGTATCCGTGCCTGCAAAATGGATTAGGATGACTCGACAGGACATCTTGAACATATACACCGACAACGAAGCTTATGCCCGTGTCTTCAAAACTGACTTCGGATAATTTGAAAAATTACGAAAATCTTGCGTATTGCCTCAAGTCGCATTGTGGGGTAAGGGGATTTTGTGCAAAAAGTCAGCAGAAAACACAAATTATACTACTCATGCATGGCTGCATAGACTATCTTCGGCAGAAATCGACTTGCTCATATTAGTTGCGGATTTGAGGTTTATCACAAAACCTAACTACTTCATCACAATTTTTCTACCCTTGTGAATAAAGATTCCACTTGTAGGATGGCTGACACGTACGCCCTGAAGCGTATAGTAAGCATCATCCTGCTGGGAAGGCTGGGCTACTACCGATGGCTGAGTGATGCCAGTTGACTGGTAAGCATCATTGGCAAGATAATAGCTTGGTCCCTGCCAGTTGGTGCTCCAACCCTGGATATGGTTCTTAGAGAAGTCACCGTTATCTATCAAGTTCTCCGTGGTGCCATCCTTTACCAATACCAAGTCGTCGATGTCGAGATTCCCCGTATATCCACCGAACACAAACTGGAAGACATCCAATGGGAACTGGGCTGTAAACTTCCAAGTCAAGGTCTTCCACTCACCAGCCTCAACAGGATAGGCTGCCAGATACTGCACATCATCACTGCCTCCCCACTGATTCTTATTGGTGCTGGCATTCCAGATAGGCCAAAAGCCCAAGGTCTCGCAATCGGCAGAGGTTCTCACCTTCATGGTCAACGTATAAGCCGCATCCTTCTCCAAAGCCTTAGGCAAGGCATAGATGGTCTGCTGATCCCAGAGGTTGGCACCGGCATGAGACTCATAGCGGATAAAGTAGTTGCGATTCTCCACAGGGATAACGCCTAGCAACTCCAGCATCACTGACGCATATCGCTTGCCAAACATGCGATAGCCCTCTGCTGTGAAATGGAGTCGGTCGCTCTGCAGAGGACAAACCTTGGAAGAAACGACATGGGCTGTAGGAATCGTAGCAGCAATATTGTCGATAATGGCATTATGTCCCCAGCAGGCAGCGTTCTGTTCTTTCTGTCCCAATTCCCCCACAAGCAATGGTACATCCTTGGCATCAAGTCCTAAATCGGCGAGCATATCGTTATAGATTTTCCTTACCTTAGAAGGCCAGGTAGGATCGCAATTATTGGTCTCCCCCTGGTGCAGCAGGATGCCCTTGATAACACCCTTCTGCTGAGCCATCTTGGCGAGTTCGATAAGACGACCGTATGGATTTCCGCCATACTCTTTGGCATAATTGCGAAGCCAATCGGGTGTATTGGCATCATTAAGATAAGCCTGATACTTATCCTTATCGAAGAGATCGATGCTGGCACCACCAACGGCTACGGTAATCGTGCCCACCTTCACTTCTTCAGGAAGATTATCCACCATCTTTCTGCCGAAATAATCTACTACCGATAATCGGGTACCAGGTCGAGCCTGGGGCGGAACAGCAGTATGCCAGAGTCCCATGGTCCAGCCTGCCTGCGCATTATCCAGGGTGTACATAGCCATGAATCTCGGGTTCACTCCAGTCTTATCCTGCGCTTCGATGGCAGCATTTCCTTCCATGTTCGACTGTCCGAAGCAGAGATAAATCTGAAAGTTTGGGTCGGGAGCGGAAGCCTGATTCAGCTGATGGCGCTTGAAGAAGGTCCAGAGTTCCTTGGTAGAGTTCACACCGTTTGCTTCGTTGGAATGCCAGTGGCCCTTGCCGTCGATGGCAATCAGGTTCACCTCTACTCCATCGTTCACATTATTATATATAGTACGTGTAGCTGTGGTACCTGTGCTGCTGGCAGGATAAGGACGGATTACCTGCGGATTGCTTGCATCGCAACCTTCGTAGGCAGCCCACTTCTTTACATATTCCTCAATGCTAGGATAGCCACCAGCCATGTGAGAAGGGTCGCCCGTATATTTGAACACGTCATCGCCCGTACCATGGATATGCATGATAGACACCTTGCGGTTTGCCTTAGGCTGCTTGCCGATATCTACACCACTTACTGGTCCGAAAGCAGCAATCTTATCGCCAAGAGTTTCCAGGCAGTGGTAACCCAGCCAGCTACCCATGGAGAAGCCCGAGAGATAGATGCGGTTCTTATCCACATTGTGCTTCAGCTCCATATCCTTCATGATAGCCTCCACAAACTTCACATCATCCGTACCGTCGGTATCCCACATTCTGTTATTACTCAACGGATAGGTAACGATAAAACCTTCGGTATCAGCCAGCGCACTCCATTGCGTCTGCTTCTGCTGATACTCCGGGTCTTGATTCATACCATGAAGAGAGATTACCAAGGCTGGTGATTTCTCTACATTCTTTGGTACATAAGTGAGGGTCTTGCGAGTAGAAGTCCCCACTTTTACCTCTTCCCAGGTCTGTGCCGCCATCTGGAGGCACAGAACCATGAGGAGAGATGCGAGCATTGTAAGACGTCTCATCTATTACTTGATAACCATCTTTTTACCATTCTTGATGACAACGCCCTTGTAGCCCTTACCTACCTGCTGACCAGCGAGGTTGAAGCACTTGCCATCCTGAGCAACCTTCAGATTCTCTACCTTAGAAATACCTGTGGTAGTATTAGTAATGATACGCTTTGCACTCTTAATCTTTACGGTCTGAGTAACGCCAGCAGCACAACCGCTCTGAAGAGCAATAGACTTAATAGAAGTCCACTCTACAGGAGCTTGATTCTTTGTAAACTCAATTTCACTATTGAGTTCAAGTTCAGCTTTCTCACTTCCAACAGGAATGCCGATATAAGCAGGGGCCTCATCGCCACCAACAGTAACAGCCATCGGCAACCACTGCAATACATCCTTAGTAGGCTCAGCGAACTCGATAACATATTTCTGAGACTCCTCAGCAGACTTTGTATAGGTCAACAATGTGCAAGTCTTGTCACAAAGATACTGCATATTCCACTGAGTGAACTCAAACCAAGGAGTAGCAGTTACCTGCTTTACCTCTCCACTTGCAGAGGTACTCTGAATTTCCTCATCACCATTCTGCTTCACAAATACCACCTTATTTATAGTGATAGAAGCACCTACTTTCTTAAGAGCCAATGTCAACTTGTCAATAGACTTGCCATCATATTTATCGCCAAGTTCCAATTCTACGCTCTCCTTTGCAGGATCAACTCCTACAAAATCAGCAGGATCCAAATTCCAGTTGTCCTTACCATAGCCTGGAGCCTTAACACCAATGACAAGTTGCATCTTGTTGTCACCAACCTGTGTAAGATCTGAATAGTAAACCTTAATCGCTTTATAATCTGAAGTAGAGATAGAAGCCTTGTCTGTCAAAGTAACTTCATTCCAATCTGCTGTTGCTGTTACACTCAAAGGTAAAGGACCATTAATGTCTGCAAACTTCTTGAATGCCCAGCTTGGTGCACCACCGAAATAAACAGTTTCTTCAGTTTCAGCGGCATTACCCAACGTTGCAAAAGCAAACATTGCTGCCAATACAAAAGTAAATTTTTTCATACGCTTTTAATTTTAAGTTTATTGATATTAATTGTTCATTCGTGGAACGAGAAATGTTTCTCATTTCCGCACGCAAAAGTAACAGAAAAGGCTGAAAAAGACTTTGCGTGGTATAACAAATACTTTGTGAGAAGTACCAAATAGGTTTGATAGCCAACATCATAACGAAAATGATACACCATCAAACCTATTTGGTTTGACAAGGCTGACAAAACCAAGAATCAGAGAGGAGCCCAAATAGATCTCATCATAGAGCGTGCCGACCGAGTCATCAACCTCTGCGAGATGAAATTTAGTCAAGCCCAATACAAAATTTCAGCAGATTATGAGATAAAGCTGCGCAATAGGATGGAATTATTCAGAGACCGAACCCATTGCACAAAATCATTGGTAAATACCTTTGTCACAACATTTGGTGTTGCCAATGGCATCCATTCAAGTATAGTAAACAGCGAAGTCACACTAGACAATCTCTTTCAAGAATGACACATAGGAGAAAGAGAATATTATCATCATTTAAAAAAACGCAAAAAAGGTCGGTCGTGTCTTCACGACACAACCGACCTATCACGACTAACATCATTTCGGTTAATCCTTTATATGATAAAACCTAAACTAATGTTTCTTTATATTAGATGGTGTGAGCCATAGGATAGGCTCACACCACAAATATTACTTAGCATCATTCCAGTACTCTGGAGCACCGAGACCTACAGCGAAGCCTGCGTATGTGTGCTTGCGGAGATAGTTGCTATCCCAAAGACCTGTAGGGCAACCTGCACGCCAACCTGAATCCTTAGGAGAATCGGTAGCACACCACTGAGTGATACCATACTGCTGAGCCAGTGGAATCAACTCGAAGTACTTCTGGATGATGAATGTATAGAAGCTACGCATCTGCTTGTGCTGCTCCTCAGTCATCTTGTCGAAGGTAACAGAAGTACCAGCCTCATCCTCATAAGCCATATCAAGCTCAGAAATCTTGACGAGCTTACCTGTCTTAGCCAGCAACTTAAACATCTCTTCGATGTCGCTCTGAAGCTTAGCCTGCTTAGTTGCATCACCATAGCATGTTACGTGCATCTGTGTACCAATACCATCGATAACAACAGGTTCCTCTGCATTAGGATCTTCCCACAGACCAATCCAGTGGATCAAGCTCTTCAGCTTAGCGTGCTTATCCCAGTAACCTTCCAAGTTGTAGTCATTGATAAAGAGCTTCAACTTAGATGGATCACCATTGTGCTCAGCAAAGCTCTTACGTGCATCTCTAACGGCAGTACGAACATAGTCGATATCACCGAGATAATCCTGCCAGTAGAAGCTGTTGGCTACATCAGAAGCAGGAGCATTAGTTGCATGCTGCAACTCATTGAATCCATCAGCACCAACCTTACCAGAGATAGCCTCATTAACGACATCCCATGTAGTAACGTAGCCATCTGTAGTTTCCATCATACCATCAATCCACTTGCCCATTGCATCAGTAAGAAGAGATTTCTTCTCTTCATCCGTAAGAGGAATGGAATTAGCAGACTTCATGATATAAACCTCATAGTCATCAATATAGAGAGTACCAGCATACAATCCGATATTTAAGAGCAAACGAGAAGCACCATCACCATTACACTTAGCTGTGACATCCACTTCCTTCCAATCCTTAGTAACAGAAATGTTCTGGAAATTACCGCAACCCTTATAACCATCAGGATTCTGGAATGCAGCACTAAATGTGCCAGCAACAGTACCCTTGATCTTCATCTTCAAATGATAAGTTGTACCATTTTCGAATATAAATCCAGGTTCAAAATTAACCTGAGCATTCCAGTCTGCGCTTTTAGCTGCATCATTACCAACTTGGCAAACTCCATTCACATTCTCAGGAGTATGATCCATACCCCAACCACCTAGAGACTCCTCTCCTTCAAAATCAAGCTTAGCCACAGTTGAAGGGATTTCCATAACAGGAGTTTCCATGTGTGAAATTGTGATAGACTTCCAATAAATCTTACCAGCAAAGTCTCCATGTTGGAACATAATGCCATTATTTGCCATTTTTGGAGATACAGACAAAACAACTTTCTGATATCCTTTACCAGAAGGAATTGAGAATTGTTGCTCATCTCCACCACCCCAATCACCTAACTTAAAGTGGATGTTGGCATCTGATGCGCCTTCAGCCTTACATTCTATGGTCAGTTTATAATCCTTTCCCTCATCCAAAGAGATTCCATTGACCAACCAATATTGGAGTTTATAGAAAGGTTCAATTGGCTCTGGATTAGTAATAACCACTGCCCCATCCTTATTCCACTCAGTAGTTACACTAGAAGGATTTCCTGTCCAAGAATATTTTGTCAGTGTAGAGCAATCAAGCTGATAATCTGTTTTCTCTACCTTCTGACTAGGGTCTACTTGAATTTCCTTATCTGCAATAAGTTTACCAAGATACTTCTTGTTCTGCTGAGAGTGCCAAGCTAGTGTATGACCATAGATGGTCAAACCAGCATCCTGTGCATTTGTAACGAAATCCTTAACTGTACTAAAGTCAAAAGTTCCATCATCTCTAACACAAGAAGCATACTTCATGGCGTTGCCTGCTGTCATCTCCTCGAAGTTGCTACCAGCCAAGCAATATACAAGCTCCTGTTTGTTGAAGTCGGGCGCAGCCAGTGCAATACCCAACTTAAAGTCGGGATTGCACTTGCCAGAAGCCTTCATGTCTTCGACATATTTCTTCAAAGGCTCGTAGTTGTTAAGATACTGATATTCCTTCAAGTTCTTGGTCATATCAGTTCTGTACTCCGAGAACTTGTCATCAGCACATGATGACAAAGCCAAGAGAGCTACCAAGCCTAAACCAAAATTAATATTTTTCAATTTCATAATAATCTACCTATTATTAGATGATACTTAATTGATAATTACCGCAGCTTACTTTACGATATACTGAGTATCGAAAGTTACCACGCCATTGGTATTACCACGAGTTTGAGCTACAAACTGGTCGGTTGTCTCTACCTTGACAGCACCGAAGTCTACGGTATACTGGAGAGTCAGGATGTCACGATCCTTGTTGCCCCAAGCCAGCTTAGCGCCCTTCTCCACAAACTTACCTGTACCAGTAGCAGTTACGCCCTCTGTCTCGGAAGAAACAGAGCAAGTACCATCGTTAGCAAAGGTAAGCTTCAAGTTGCAAGTATAAGACTTGAGGATATCCTTACCCTCAGCATCCTTGCCCACAACTCTCTTGACTGTGAGAGGATAGATAGCCTCTGTAAGGCTCTTGGTAGTAATCTGGCAAACCTCGTCCTTCTCAATGGTTGCGCCCTCACGCTTCTCCTCTGTGGTCTGACCATTCTCAGTAATCTTATCTGTACCACGGCGCAGATAGAATCCAGCCCAAGGGTTCATATACTTCACACAGTAGAGTACATAGTTCTTAGGCAATATCTTCCACGCATCGCTATTGGTCAGCGCAGGAGTTTCACCCTCCTGGAAAGGAGTACCCGTCAAGATCTTGCCAGCACCCTTCTGATCTTTGATGATCAGAGGGATGACATAAGTATTCTTTACAGAGGCAGGATCAGCGAAGAAAGCATCGTTGAGCTTCACCTGTAATCTCCCCTGCAAGTTGCCACCATAAGAGATGGTGTTACCTGCCAAGGTGTAATACTCTGCAGGCATAGGCTTTACAGGAGATACGCCATCAGAGAAATAGAGGTTGTCGCAAAGCGAATTATCTACAGCCACATCCAGTGTGATGTCCTTACCATTGTAGGCACCACCCATGGTAGACACGATGTTGATAATATGCTCGTTGTCCTTGGTATTGTCACGAGTCTCGTCATTGCCCAACACCAATACACGCTCCACGTTTTGGTGGGCGAAGTAGACTGATGTGCCACCCTCATAGTCGTCAAACTCAGGCGTGCCGTTCTCACAAGAGCCAAAAGTCAGAGCCAAGGCTCCGAGTGCAGCCATTGAGAAATATTTATTCATCTTCATAGTTTTCATCATTATAAAATGTTAGTCGTTTGTAATTTTCCATCCTGCATTCTGCTTCAGCTGATCCCACTTGAGGATTTCAGTCTGTGGCACAGGACCGTAATACATATAGTCGTCGTATTTTCTTTCCTCTACAGTGATATCCTTGAACTGTGGAATACCAGCCTCTGTAGAAATCTCCACGCCATGAACAGCCTCATTGATAGGAGCCTTCCAGCGGCGGAGGTCATTGAAGCGCTTGTTCTCGAAGCAGAGCTCAATACGACGCTCATTGCGAATCAACTCACGCATTTTAGCCTGGTCGTTTGCGCACTCATCAAGATAAGAATCATCTGTGATGCCTGCACGATGACGGATAGCCTTGATCACATCGTATGCAGAATAAGCATGTGTGCCATTGCCCTTAGGTCCCCAAGCCTCATTGGCTGCCTCAGCATAATCCAAGAAGATCTCGGTATAGCGGATATACACTGGATAGTGATACTGTGCGTTCTTGGCATTTGGATTAGGATTACAATCCTCACGAAGAAGCTTCTTCATATAGTAACCAGTACGTGTAGAGTTACCGATCTTATTCAGTCCATTGTCATTGTTGGCAGTGGTGATGTCGGTATTGATGATTGCACTCTTATACTTGCAGCCATTATAGATAATGTAGAGATCCAAGCGTGGATCACGATTACTATAAGGATCCAAGTCATCATACTCACTGCGCTCATCTGTGATAGGATAACCATTGGCAGCAGGGAAAGCATCTACCAAATTCTGAGTAGGATTGATACGTCCCTTACCATAGAGAGATGGAGGGAAGTTATCTGCCTCCTGGTTCAAACCGAGGTCCCAATCATCTGCACCATTGGTCTTATTGCCACGCCAGATAATCTCCTTAGGGCATGCACCAGACTGCAAATTATTAATCTCATTAGTCTGAGCATACCAAGAATTACCAGTTTCAGACAAGCCGCTTACACCACCTATCAAATCGAGCAAGCTGGCTGCATCATCAGCAGCACGCTTATAATCCACATTGGTACCAGCTGCAAAAGCAGGACTGGCTGCCAGCAGAGAAACCTGTGCGCGGATAGCCTTGGCGATACGACCGCTCACACGACCACGCATCAGAGAACCCAATACACGGTTATAGTCCTGAAAGTTGCCCACGCCCATAGCAGTATACTTTTCTGGCACAGGATCTGACTTGGTCAAATCATTGTAATCCAAAGGCAACAACTGCTCAGCCTGATCCAAGTCGCTATAGATTTGATCCAAGCAAGCCTGGAATGTGGAACGTGGCTGGTTGAAATCAGAAGAAGTATCCTCAGGCTTTGTCAAGTTTGGCACACCTAGAAGCTGTCCATCCTCAGTCCAACCACCATGGTTCATCAAGAGATAATACATATTGAGAGCTCTCAAGGCATAAGCCTCACCCTTACGGCTCTCACAGAACATCTGCTGCGCACCCTTGTCCTTAGCCCAATCTACCTTGTCCACCTCCTGAAGGAAGATGTTCAAGTACTGGATGCTAGCACGACAGCCAGTCCACTTGCTCATAGGGTCATTATTGGCTGCCCAAGAACCAGTAGCCATTTTCAGATAGCTGTTAGACAAATCATTGCTTACAGCATCATCGGTTGCCACATCAGTTACACTCTTGGTATTATAAGGAAGCATGGCATAAGCATAGCCGAGAAGTCCCTGAGCATAAGTAGGCTCTTCGTAAATCTCATCCAAGCTACGGTTGTTTTCCTGTGCAGGCTCAAAGAGATCTGAGCAAGACACCAACGAGAGTGACAATGCAGCTAATATAAATAACTTATTAATTTTCATTTCTGTATACATTTAATAATGATTAGAATGTAGCCTTCACACCTATATTATAATAGCGTGTCTGAGGAGCACTACCTATGTTCATCTCCAATATCTCACGGTTCTTAGAGATAGTGAGCAAGTTGGCACCGCTTACATAAGCAGACAAGCCCTTAACCCAAGTCTTCTGGAAGAGCGTGCTAGGAAGGTCGTAAGTAATCTGAACCTTAGCCAAGCGGAAAGCGTCTGTGCTGTACATCCAGAAGTCTGATGTCTGATAGTTGTTGCTACCAGAGAGTGTGGTAAGACGTGGATAAGTAGCAGTCTCCTTGGTTGCCTCAGTCCAGCGATTGCGAACCACAGCTGAGTACTTGCCGTCACCCTTTACCCACCAGTAAGAATTGTTCTTCAAGCCATAAGCACCGAAGTTGCCAGTACCGAGGGCGAAGAATGTGAAGTTCTTCCACTTAGCAGTGAGGTTTACACCCAATGTGAATGGAGAGCCATACCAACCACCCTTGCCAAGGAACACCTGGTCGTAAGAGTCGATCTTGCCATCACCGTTTACATCCACATACTTCATATCGCCAGGCTTCACGTCACTACCCAAGCGGCTCTGGTCTGGAGAGTTCTTGATTTCTTCCTCACTCTGGAAGAAGCCAGCAAACTTATAACCCCAGATGCCATCGAGAGCCTTGCCCTCACGGTTCTGATAGCTCCATGCGTTCATCTCATCACGCTTGGTAGCCTTGGTGTTATAATAAGTACCTGTTACGCCGAGCTGCAAGTCTACATCACCCACCTTCTTATTGAAGTTAGCTGCGAAGTCGAAACCGATGCGGCGGTTGTTGTTGTAGTTGAGCACAGGCATGAACGAAGCCTCTGGATAGCCTGTGTTCAAGTGAGAAGGATAGAACGTTGGAGTAGAAATCAGATAACCCTCCATCGAGTTAACGAAGAAGCTAGCATCCAATGTTACCATCTGCTGCCACAAGGAAGTCTTGAAGTTGACAGAAAGTTCCTTACGCTTGATGAAGTCGAGATCCTTGTTGGCAGAACGCTTAGAGAATGTGTACTTGCCAGCAGAACCATCATACCATCCATAACCATCAGCTGTCTGCCAGTTGGTGTCATAGAGATAGTATCTGTTGCCATTCACTGCCAAGTCAATATCCTCGTTGATGATGCTACCAGATACACTGATCATCATATCGTCTACCACCTTGCTGTTCTTCAAGAAGTTTTCATTCTTGAGTCTCCAACCCAATGAAAGTGAAGGAGAGAAGCCTACACGATGACCTGGAGCCAACTGTGCAGAGTGGATAGCTGCCAAGCCGAAGTCTGCATAATAGGTCTTGGCGTAATCATAAGATGCATTCAAGGCAAGATTAGCACTTGATGTCTTGTGATACTCACCTGACTTAGACTGCTGATAGCCAGAGGCAATCAACATCGCAGAGAGGTTATGTACCTTATTAAATGTATTGGCGTAATTGAACTGAGCAGAGAAGAGCATGGTCTGATTGTCCACACTATTAGCGATGTTCTGTACACCAGACTTCTTATCCTCACCTTCCTTCTTCAAAGCTACGATCATATCCTTGCCGTCGATGTTTGACCATGTTGGGATATAGATGGCATAGCTATTATTGAAAGATGTGGTGTAAGAGGTAGCATAGTCTACTGCGAAACGAGTCTCGAAAGACAAGCCCTGCAACAACTTGTGCAGATTGATGTTAACACCTGTATCAAACTGGAACTGGCGGCTAGTATACTTGCTCTTACCAGCAGCATAGTAATCTGCGAAGATGTTAGAAGAGTTAGCCTGTGTACCAGCCAAGAAGTACTTGCCATCCACCAGCTTAGCCACACTCATCAAGTCCCAAGCAGCTTTGGCATTAGGAGCTATCATGTCTGTAGAGATCAATGGGCTAGCATTCTGTGGGAAGTTAGGACGCCAAGTAGCAGCTGCATTCCAATAATCACCAATAGCAGAATGTGAATCATAGAATGTGGCATTGGAGTTGACCCAAGCCTTGATGTCATCTGTGATGTTGACATCTACATTACCACGTACACTGAAACGCTGAGTGTTATTGTTCTTAGCCTCACCAAACTTCAGGAAGTCGCCCTGGCGATAATAGTTGATGTTGCTATAGAAGTGAGCACGCTTACCACCACCACTAATCTCAGCAGTAGCCTCGTAGCGACTATTCATCTTGCGAAGATAGTCAGAAGAGTACATATCGAGATTAGGATAACGATATGGGTTGGCACCCAAGCCATGATTGTAGATATCCTCAGCAGAGTAGAGAGGAGTCAAACCGTCATTGGCACGAGCCTCGTTGTAGAGAGTCATATACTCAGCAGAGCCCAGATACTCTGGGAATGACTTAGCCACATTGAGACCAGCGTTAGCCTGCACCTCAACCTTCAAGCCATCGTTCTTGCCACGCTTAGTGGTGATGAGCACAGCACCCTTGGCTGCCTTGCTACCATAGAGCACTACAGCTTGCGCACCCTTGAGGAATGTAATCTGGTCAATCTCGCTAGGCATCACGTTGGTTGCCTCACGAGGCACACCATCTACCAATACCAAGTATCCTGCGTTGTCAGCATCCATGCCCCAGAGAGAGTTGCCATTCCAACCACCCACGTAGCCCTGCATGTTGTCAAGGCTATAAGTGTGGTAGTTTTTCTTCATCAATCCCTCTACATCGACTACCGAAACGCCGCCCAAGATGTCACCCTTGGCTACCTTGCGATAAGCCACATTGACCATCTCCTTGTCGGCAGCAACGGTATCGGTTTCGTTCTCAGCAGCAGTTTTGGCATCGGCAGCCATAGGAGCCAATGACACAAGACCTGCCAACAGGAACTTTGAATTATATGATTTGAATTTTGAATTCATACTATCATTCTTATTTTAGTATTACTATATAATGTTATTTTACCAACCAGGATTCTGACTAAGCTCTTGATAGAGATAAACATCCTTGATAGGCAATGGGAACCAATAGTGCTTGGCTGTGAAGTGACGAGTCAAGATCGCTTCCTGGCGGAAGTTAGCCACCTGAGCATCAGCTGGGTCTTTCTCCTTGTAGAAATCGGCACCCTCCACACGGTCAAACTCATCAGAGTACTTTACATTGTAAGGAGCCTCGGTCAGGAGCAACCAGCGCTGCAAGTCGTTGAAACGGAAGCCCTCGAAAGCAAGTTCCACCTCACGCTCACGGCGAACCTCGTCCATGAACTTATGTGCATCAGCTACATACTCAGGAGCCACATGACCAGCGCCACAACGATCACGAAGGGTATTGATGGCATCCTCAGCAGTCTTGCTAAAGTTAGTAGCCTTGCCAGAAGCACCACCAAACGCAGCACAAGCCTCAGCATACATCAGATAGATGTCAGCCAGACGCATATATGGCAAGTAACAGTGGAATGCTGAACCCCAATCGTAGTCGCGATCCACCTCATTACATGTATGAGGCACCAACTTCTGGATGAAGTAACCTGTACGGCTGCCATTAGCCACTGGACGCATATTGCCACCTGTATACAACTGGCAGTACTGCAAGTTAGCCCACTGACCAGGAGTACCATTCAGATACTTGAAGCCATCAAACACGATGTCGTGATAGAAGCGTGGGTCACGGTTCTTATATGGATGAGTAGGATCGAAACCACCTGCTATGTTAGGAACCAACTTGCCATTCTCTACGATGTAAGCGGGCTCACCATTAGCCATACCGTAAGCAGCTATCAAGTTTGCTGTAGGCTGGTGAATCACATTGTCATGTCCAACCACTTTGTCAACCTTAGGACCAAACACCTTAGAGGTATTCCAGTTAGAGCCGTTGAAGTCTGCAGATGGACCACGGAAGATAGCCTCAATAGATCCAGGCATTTTCCAGTTCTGCTTCTTGGTATAGAAGATATCAGAGAAGCAAGAGTTAGCATCGGCAGAACGCTCATGATTGTAGATGTCCTTATATTTGAACTCAGCCAACCCATACTGTGTCTGGCCCCCCTCAACCAATGTGAGCAACTCACCGAAGACCTCAGCTGCCTTCTTGGCAAACTCCTCATCATAGTCGTATGTCTTGCCATTCTTGCTAGCTCCTACCTGTGCGCCATCCTTCATCAATGGGCTGGCAGCCCAGAGATAAGTCTTGCCCAGATAACCGAGTGCCATGATCTTGTTGATACGAAGGTCGTTCTTGCCCTGTGTGGCAGCACCATCATACTCATTGTCCCAGTTGATAGGCAACAGATCGGCAGCCTTGCGATAATCAGCAGCAGCCTTCTCTGCACACTCCTGATAAGAGAGACGAGGCAAATTGAGCTCTGAATTGAGATCCAAATAGGTATCAATGTATGGCAAACCACCAAAGTACTGCATCAACTCAGTGTGCCACCATGCACGGAAGAAGTAAAGCTGACCAGCAATGAGGTCTTTCTCTGCCTTGCTAGCTACCAACTTATCGAGATTAGCCAAGCCCTGGTTAGCCTTACGAATGCAATACCAAGCATGTGGCCAAAGTGAGTGGTTGAACTTATCTGTAGATGTAGGGTTGCTGCCATCCTTGTAAAGCCAGTTACCAGTGGTCTGCCAAGCACGGAAGTTGCCCAAGTCTACCTGGTGTGTCATACGGCCATCAGCCTCTGGGTTGAAGATTTCATCATCACCCCAGTTCCAAGAAGGACACCAGTTACATTTTTCCTTATCAGGGATACAGTTGTAAATCTCCTCTACGTAACCCTGAAAGTTACGGAAGTTTACAAATGCGTCATTTTCTGAGACTGTAGAATCGGCCTCCTTGTCAAGATAGTCCTGGCAAGAGTTGAGCGAGGTACCGAGAGCCAGCGAGACGCATCCCATCAACAAAAAATTCTTTATCTTATTTTTCATTTGAATGTTCATTTTAATATTACAATGAGAATTTAACACCTAAGTTGAAGCGGCGTACTGTAGGATATGCTCCAAGGAAACCGCCACCACCGAGGTTAGCCTCACGGTCATCAGGCATACGAGTCCAAAGCCAGAGGTTGTTACCATTCAAGTATACCTTGAGGTAGTTCATACCGAGAGCCTTGATCCATCCCTTGGTCCAAGTATAAGCAATCTCTACGTTCTTCAGACGGATGTACGAACCATCATAGAGGAACTGAGTACCATTGCTGTAATCAGACTGGGTAGCACCCCAACGAGGAATGATAGATTCTGGAGAAGACTCTTTCTTGTCCCACCAAGTACCAGTGTCATAAACATTGTCCAACTTATTGCCAAAGCTTGTCAAGGTTACGTCACGAGTTACATTGGTTACACCATAGAACTGAGCGAAAGCAGAGAAGCCCTTATACTCGATACCGATAGTGGCATTGTATGTATTCTGAGGGCTTGAGCTATAACCTACTGGAGCTGAGTCCTTGCTATCTACCACACCATCACCATTGAAGTCTACGATGTAGTAATCGCCTACCAAGCGGTGGTTGTCATTAGACTCATGAGCTGGAGAACCAATCAAGTCATCGATGTCGTTGATAAAGCCACGATCAATGTATGAGCGATACTGACCCATAGAGTAGCCAGCCTCCTTCTGATAGTTAGGAGTGAGCTGAGCGTCATCCTTCAAGAGCACCTTGTTCTTGGCATGGGTCATATTGAAGTTACCCCAGAGGCGGATGCCATTGGCAAATTTCTTGTTGAGCTTCAACTCCAACTCGTAACCACTGGTACGAACCTTACCCTTATTGATAGTAGGAGCTGTAGTACCAAAGTAAGATGGGATGGAGCGGTTATCACCAAAGATCAAAATGTCGTTACGACGGTCGCAGAAGAAATCGAGCGAACCGGTAATCAAACCACCCAAGAAACCATAATCAATACCGAAGTTGGTCTTCTTCACAGTCTCCCACTTCACATCTTTATTACCCAATGTATTCTGGCGATACCATGTGTAGATACTGTTGGTATGGTCAAGATCCATCACTGTGTTGCCTCCGTATGCCCACTGGTTCATGTAGAGCCAACGACGAGAAGAGTCGAATGGATCGCCCAGGTTATCATCACCAATCTCACCGTAAGATGCACGGAACTTCAACATATCAATGATGTGCTTGTCACGAAGATACTTCATGAAGTTTTCCTCAGTGATGGTCCAACCGATGGCTCCAGAATTGAAGAAGGCGAAGCGATTGTCCTTGCTAAACTTTTCTGATCCGTTGTAAGCACCGTTATACTCGATGTTGTAACGACCAGCATAGCTATAAGTAGCACGGAATGCCCAGTCCTCACGGTAAGTAGGCATCACACTACCACGTGCATTCTCCTGACGAGAGAACAAGCCCATGGCTGTAACATCATGCTGTCCGAACTTGCGAGCCCAGTTGAGCTGCAACTGATAGTAAAGATTGCGAACAGTCTGGTTGTTATCAACCGAACCACCTGAAGTACTCCAGTTAACGCCCTGTTTCCAGTCGAACTTATTGTTTGACTCATATATCTGGCCATATGTTATATTGCCAGTCTCCGGATCAACATACTTGGTCTGAGCTGTATTGTTCAAGTCATTGATACCACGGCTCGTCTCAACAAACACGTTGTCCCAAGAAACGGTACCACGCAAGTTCAAGCCCTTGGTGATGAAGTCGAGTTTCTGCTCCAAGGTAAAGTCGGTATTGATACGAGTAGTAGTAGCCTGCGCTGTACCACCGATGGCGAGGTTCTGAGCAGAGTTACTTACGTTAGACGCATTTGGATAATAACCCCAAGAGCCATCGCTATACTGAGGCAAGAATACATCTGGAGCGATGTTATAAGCACCAGCCCACTGCTGTCCTATCTGCCACTCGCTATTGCTCATGTTGCTCCAAGGAGCCTTGCGCACACCATTAGAACCAGATACATTTACCTTTAATGTAGTAGTTCTAGTGATAGAGAAGTCCAAGTTACTGCGCACATTGATACGGTTGTATCCATAGCCAGAGTTATAGTTACGTCCGTTATCATACTCACGGAAGAGGTCACCCTCGTGTACAAAGTCGGCAGAAGCAAAATACTTCACGAAGCTTGTACCACCGCTCACATTGACATTGGCATTATATGACATGGCGCTCTTCTTGAAGAGGGCATCCTGCCAATCCACGTTAGCATAACGCTCGCGCTGCTCTTGTGTGGTCTGGTTACGATAGTTCTCAATAAATGATTGAGGACGGATGTAAGACCAAGATTCAGGAGAAACACCCAACTCATGCTCCACTGCCCTGTTGCGGAACATCAAGGCATCGTATGAATCATACTTGTTAGGCAACTTAGAAGGAGCCTTCAATGTAGCGTTGAAGCCTACATCAATCTTAGCCTTGCCTTCCTTACCACGCTTGGTAGTAATCAAGATGACACCATTGGCACCCTTCACACCATAAACGGCAGTGGCAGATGCATCCTTCAATACGGAGATGCTCTCTACAGAACCAATGTCTACACTACTCATAGGACGCTCGATACCATCGACTAGGACGAGAGGGTCACTGTTGTTCCAAGAACTAGCACCACGAATGATGATCTGTGGCTCCTCCTCACCAGGCATACCATTGCCCTGAACAGTTACCACACCAGGAAGGTTACCCGTCAAGGCTGCACCAATGTCGCTGACACCGGCAGCACGTTCCAGCACCTCACCTGTGGTCTGTGCAATAGAACCCACGACAGATGCCTTCTTCTGCTGACCATAACCTACGACTACGACTTCGCCGATAGCGTTGTCATCTTCCAATGAGAGTTTGAACTCTCTCTTCTTACCGATTTTCACTTCCTTGGTCTTCATACCTACGTAGGTAAATACGAGAGAAGAGTTTTCAGAAGGCACATCGATGCTGAAGTTACCGTCAAAGTCGGTGACCGTACCGACGCTGGCATTACCTTTTACTTTTACAGTGGCACCTATCAGAGGTTCACCTGTACCGTCAACAAGATTACCCTTGACATGGATTTTCTGGGCTTGAACATTCAAGCTGCAGAAAGCCCCCATCAAGCATAAGGCTGCTGTCCGTTTCATTGTTAACACTTGTTCAATCATGTTCTATTCATTTTTGATTTATGCTTTAAAAATTTAGGCGTGCACTAAAATTGATTATTCACGGCGGCAAAGGTATGGATTTCTTTCGAAACTCACTTTGCGTGGTGTAACAGAAAGTTTATCATTTTAGAAAAACCTTGCGAGAACGTATTTTTCCATTACTTAACAGTTGTTTTATTATATAAACACCAGCAGTTGGCTTTTCTACCTCTTTTCCTTCTATATTATAATATAAGGTGGAAACCACGTCGGCTTGAGTTTCTGTTTGTTTAATTCCTGTTGTATTTTGTTTCAAATACCATTCCTTGTACCAGTTGAAGCAAGCATAGCTGCAACATTCCTCGAAAAGATTGTGCTTCTTGGCATTCTGCAAACCTGGTCGCACCGTTCCACTGTTCAAGTACTCATCAATGTCGTAGTACTCTTGTGGATGAGTTATGGTCATGCCGATATTACCAAAATGGTCATGCACTGCCTTCCATGCCATACCCCACTTTGACGTTGAAGCCGTTGCCCAAGTGCCGAAATTCGGAGCCACCCATTGGTTCCACTCATTGTAGTGTCCTTCGTTAGCTCTATCAGGATCATTAGGACTCCAATCTATCTCCGTTACCATGATAGGTTTGGAGGTCACCATAGGAACCTGGTTTTGGAAGTTGCGAATGAAAGTATTGTGGTCGCAGTTGGCATCTGTCATGTTGCCATACCAGCCGGAATAGACATGCACGGAATAAGAGAAGTTGTTCTCACTATCGGTGATAGGATACTTGGCATAACCCGTATATTGGCTCTGATAACCCGAACCTGGTACCCAAATGATACCCTTGAAACCTGTGCTTCGAATCTCATCTACTATCGGTTGGAAGAAATCATGGAGGGCTTTATCGGAGTTGGTACCATCGGCAAGCTGCACATGCACTGGCTCATTGGCTAGCTCGATGCTCACCTGTCCTGCATATTTCTGAATGATTGAATTGGAAGCAAAGAGATTCCACACCTTCTTCAGATAAGCCTGATATTCATCTCCCACCTTGATATTCTGTGGACAAACGCCAGGAGGGCGAACGATGACATAGAGACCATGCGCCAAGGCTTTCTGCACCAATTTGACATAGAGTCTTTTCAAGAAAGTCTGATAGCGATTCTCACTAAAATACTGGATGTTGTTTTCTTGGGTTCCTGCTGGCGCATTATAGTTAGTCCAACAAGGATCCATGTGAAGACGGAACACCGTACAATAAGCACCTTGGTTCTTGTCGGTGATAGCGGTGAACATCTTCTCGAAATAATTCAAGCAAGGAGTCTCATCACCTACTTCATAACCACCCATACCCCAACGGTTACCATTGAAGTAACGGTTCGGTGTATCCATCACACCATGAAGAACCACAGTTTTACCATTGGCATCTACCAGATTCTTACCCTGCACACGGAGTGCCGGCAGGATTATCTGCAGCAGCCCCGCCATTGACAGCATAGCCATAGCGAGTGATATTAACATTTTCTTTCTGTTCATTGTTATAATTATTTTTAGATTTATCATTATTTGTCAGTCACTTTATTTTTTCATGAAGGATTGCCAGGTTCCAGTTTACAGAAAAGGATGCTGGTCTTTTAAAATAGAATGGCGCGTAATCACTACGCACCATTCCCGAAAACCAATTAATCATGATTCTATATAAAAACCATAATATCAAAATCTTTTAGAAATTCTAAACCTATCTACAAACCTATTATGTATAAACCTAACTAACCTAAATGTTCTGAAATATACAACTTAAAAAACCGATGCAAAGATACTCCTAATCTTTCATATATACTTTATGATAAGTAACCAATAGTTTTTCTCTTGTACCACATGTAACATCATCTTTACTTTATGTAACATTTTAACGTCTTTTTAGTATCTTCCTATAAAAAACATACATTTCCGTGCATGAGTCTCCCATTTATTTTGTACTTTTGCAAACGAATATAAAAAAGCCAAAAGACAATGAAACCAAGAATCATGATGATTTCCATGAAATCAAACCTCAGAACAATGAGATACATCGGTCTTTTACTGATGTTTATCTTCTGTCTCACTGCGCAGAACATGATGGCGCAGCGAGGAAAACTTTTCAATTCAGACAACCAGCTTTCGAGCAACTTTGCCACTCAGGTGTTCCAGGATTCAAATGGTTTCATTTGGATTGCCACCCGTAACGGCTTGAATATCTATGATGGCTATAACTTTACGACCATCAGAAAAACCAAGGAAGACCACAGAGGACTGAGCAGCAATTACATCAACTGTATTACACAAGATATCCAGGGGCATATTCTGTTGGGTACAAACAACTCTCTCCTTTTATATAATGGAAAGAGTTTTGCCAATATTCCGCTGCTCGACTCCAAGAACCAGCCTTTCAGCACCTATGTAACCCAGGTTTATCGTCTGAAAAACAACGATATTGCCGTAGTTACATCGGGATATGGAATTATGCTCAAGAAAGAAAATGCAGAAGTATGCTATGCTATGAAGGGCGAAGTGGAGAACCTGAAATTCATACATAAGATTCTGGAAGATAAACAGGATAGACTTTGGATTATCCTGGAGAACGGCAAACTATACCGTGCCGACAAGAAAGGGAAACTGACCAAACAGATTCCTGGAGCAGAAACGCTGGAAGCAAAAGATATCAGGCAAGACAACAAGGGCAACATTTATCTTGCTACCAAGAATGATGGTATTTACCTTCTCAAGGCAGGTTCAACCATCTTCACCAAGATAGCCGGCATAGGCAATCTTCCTATTGACAACATCTATATCAGCCGCGACCAGCGCTTGTTTATCGGTTGCGATGGTATGGGTATCTTCGTGTATAATCCTGTAACAGGATTCTTGCAAAATAATCCTCTGTTCAGCCGTGAAGTAAATCTTGCCAAGTGCAAGATTACCAGCATTATAGAAGATTTTACGGGAAACATCTGGGTGAGTATGCTCCAGAAGGGCGTATTCATGCAGTCGCAGGCTCAATGCGATTTCAACTATATGGGCTACCGTTTGGGCAACCGCAATGTGATAGGCGAAAACAGCATCACAAGTCTGTGTGCCAACCAGGGCAATCAAGTCTGGGTGGGCACCGACAAGGATGGTCTTTACCTCTTTGACCTAAAAACCGGTAGCATCAACAGCCATTTATTAAGCAACACCACGGTACTGGCACTCTGCAAAGACAAGAAAGGCAGAACATGGGTAGGAACCTATACTGACGGCATCGGATTTATAGATGCGGGGGGGTCTTTCCATCCATTCAGCCTAGGCATTGGAAACCAGGCGGGCATCTTTGATATCCAGGAAGACCCGCAGGGCAATGTATGGTTTGCTACCATGGGCAAAGGACTTTTCCGCCTTTCTCCAGATGGAAGCATCAAGCAATGGAAAAAACAAGATGGTGCCGACAACAACCTGAAAAAAAACAGTATTCCTAATGATTACCTCATAAAACTTAGC
>ERZ780111.155-NODE-155-length-22022-cov-6.79273_pt1 | contig 22022 bp, 19 predicted proteins | sample MGYA00433084_ERZ780111 | MGnify/ENA primary metagenome ERZ780111 (study PRJEB29588, sample SAMEA2144299) | human gut metagenome | biome: human gut; feature: human-associated habitat; material: faeces | place: Denmark | collected 2008/2010 ... | reverse complement strand
GGCACCGAGTTTCCCTACGTGAGGAGGCATCGAAGTAGGACGTTGGAACACCTACAATGCCGGAGTATCCGCGTCAATGCCTCTTGTCAATGCCCAGTTGTGGAAAAGTCTGAAAATTTCAGGAAAGAGCGTGGAACTCGCAGTCGAGAAGGCACGTTCATCACGTCTTGAAATGGTTACACAGGTAAAGCAGTCATACTATGCAGCCCTTCTTGCAAAGGAAGCGCTCAATGTCTATAAAGACGTGTATGCCAATGCTGTGGAAAACTTCAAGCAGACGGAGATGCGTTACAATGCGCAGAAAGCCTCTGAGCTGGAATATACCAGAGCGAAATCTACTGTAGCAAGCGCGATTCCGAACGTATATAACGCAGAAAGTTCAGTAGTTCTGTCATTGTGGCAGTTGAAGGCGGTCATGGGCGTGGAGCTCGACCAGAACATCGACGTGGCCGGCTCACTTGAAGATTACACAGGTGAGATGGCACTGGAGAATGGCACCGATATAATGAACTTGGACCACAACTCGACAATGCGTCAGTTGGCGATCCAGGCAGACCAGCTCGCAGAAACGGTAAAACTCCAGCAGTACGCCTACATTCCGTCACTCGCCCTCACATTCTCATACAGTATGAATGCGATGACCAATGACTTCAAGTTCAGCGACTACAGATGGACCCCGTATTCTTATGTGGGCCTCAGCCTGAACATCCCGATATTCTCAGGCGGAAAACGTCTGAACGATGTGCGCCAGGCGAAAGTCCAGGCTTCAGAGCTTGCCATCCAGGTCAATGACACGGAACGTCAGCTGAAAATCGCCATCAGACAGTATCTGAACACGATGGAGACCCAGATGAAGAGTTGCGCAGCAGCAAAAGAAGCCGTGGAGACAGCGCAGAAGGCATATGACATCGCCACCAAATCATATAACGTGGGACGCAGTACGATCACTGAACTCAACGATGCCCAGCTCGCACTTACACAGGCGAAACTCGGCGAATCTCAGAGCATATACAGTTATATGGTAGCGAAATCAAGCCTTGAGCAGGTTCTCGGCCATGATTTTATAGACGAAAACGGTAACGTGGATTTGAACAACAGATAATAAGACAATGAAAAATATGAAATTCAGAACTATCATTTACGCATCTGCAGTCGTGATGGCGGCAAGCTGCGGAAACAACACCTCCAAGACAGAAGGTCAGCAGGATGTGCAGCAGGAAGTGAAACTGAGCAATGTCCAGGTCATGTCAGTAGCAGCTGAAGACATCCCTCAGTCAGACGTATATACCTCTACGGTAGAGCCTTATGCAACAAACAACATAGCACCTCAGAGCCCGTCCAGAATCAAGCACATCTACGTGGAAGTAGGTGATTTCGTGAAAACTGGACAGATAGTTGCCAGAATGGACGACTTGAGCCTGAACCAGTCCAAGCTCTCATTGGCAAACGATTCTTTGGAATTCAGCCGTATCAAGAGCCTGTACGAGCAGGGCGGCGTTTCCAAGTCGGATTTCGATGCGATGGAACTCAAATACAATGTTACCCGCAGCCAATACAACAATCTTCTTGAGAATACCATATTGCGCTCGCCTATCAGCGGCGTGATTACCGCGAGAAACTATGACAAGGGTGACATGTACACAGGTCAGCCTCTCTATGTGGTTCAGCAGATTACACCGGTGAAACTGTATGTAGGCGTATCAGAGAGCGACTATACCAAAGTCAAGAAAAACGACAAGGTCACATTGACCGCAGACGCTCTTCCTGGAAAGACATTCACAGGCCATATCGCCAGAATCTTCCCTACGATGCAGGCCTCCACACATCCCTTCACAGTTGAGGTCAATGTCGCAAATGCCGACCGTCAGCTCAGACCGGGCATGTACTCCAGAGTCACCATCAACTTCGGCGCTATTCACAATGTGACAGTACCTGACGGCTCAGTAGTAAAACAGCAGGGCTCAGGTGTCAGGACAGTGTTCGTGCTTCAGGAAGACGGAACTGTAAAAGAAGCTGTAATTACCCTCGGAAGGCACTTCGACGAAAAATATGAAATCCTCAGCGGACTCAAAGAAGGAGACAAAGTGGTTGTCAAGGGACAGTCAAGCCTGAGAAATGGCGAGAAGGTCAATGTCCAGGAATAGTCCGGCAGTCCACACTTCATGTAATTTCTAAATCAGAATCAAATGAGTATATATAAAACAGCGGTGAACAAGCCGGTCACTACTGCATTGGTTTTCATAGCTTTTGCAATTTTCGGCGTGTTCTCGTTCATGAAAACGTCCATAGCCCAGTATCCGGACTTCGATGCGAATGTCATAATGGTCATGTCTTCGTATCCTGGAGCAAGTGCGGCGGACGTCGAGACGAACCTGACCAAGGTTCTTGAAAACGGACTCAACGGAGTCAGCAACCTCAAGGATCTGACCTCCAGATCAAAGGAGAACATTTCCATTCTTATTCTTGAATTCAACTACGGTGTAGATATAGAGGAGGCGACCAATGATGTCCGTGACAAACTGGACATGATCAACTCTTCATTGCCAGACCAGGCCACTACTCCTGTCATCTTCAAGTTCAGTGCAGATGACATGCCTATCCTCATCCTTTCCGCAACGGCAGAGGAAAGCCTTCCGGGCTTGGACAAGATCTTGGACGACAAGGTTTCCACACCGCTTGCCAGAGTGAAAGGCGTAGGTACCGTGTCAGTGACAGGTGCTCCTACCCGTGAGATTCAGGTGTATTGCGACCCTAACAAGCTTCAGGCTTACGGTCTGTCCATCGCCACTGTTTCCGGAATCATTTCTTCAGAAAACAGGAACGTGCCGAGCGGTAACATTGACATAGGCTCCGAGTCATACTCCCTCCGTATCCAGAAGGAGTTCAAAGACCCGTCAGAGCTGCTCAATATCGTGGTCGGCTACAAGAACGGCGACGCTGTCTATCTGAAGGACGTGGCTACCGTCAGGGACGGCCAGCAGGAGAAAGAGCAGGAAGCAGTCACCAACGGCAGACGTTCTGCGCAGATCGTAATCCAGAAGCAGAGCGGAACCAATACGGTGAACGTCATCAAAGGCATCAAGAACGAACTCAAGAAAATAGAAAAGACACTGCCTACCGATATTCATATCGAGACCGTCGTGGACAGTTCGGACAATATCATCAACAGTATCAACTCCCTGAAGGAGACCATCATCATCACATTCATCCTCGTCATGCTTGTGGTATATGTCTTCCTCGGAAGATGGAGAGCGACACTTATCATTGTCCTGACCATCCCTATCTCACTGCTTGCATCCCTCGTGTACCTGTTCGCTACAGGCAACACATTGAATATCATATCAATGTCGGCCCTTTCCATCGCTATCGGTATGGTCGTCGATGATGCCATCGTGGCATTGGAGAACATCACCACGCACTTGGAGAGAGGTGAAAAGCCTAAGCAGGCAGCAATCCACGGAACAGAGGAAGTGGGTATTTCCATTGTGGCCTCTACATTGACAATGCTCGCAGTGTTCCTCCCTCTGACTCTCGTTACCGGTATGTCAGGAATCATGTTCCGTCAGTTGGGCTGGATCGTCAGCATCATCATGTTCGTGTCATTGGCTTCTTCTGTGGCTCTCGTTCCGATGCTCTGCTCAAGAATGCTCAGCAACAAGAGGCATGACAGCAAGCTCTACAAGATATTCTTTACGCCTATCGACAAGGCTCTGAATGCGATATCTGAAGGGTATGCATACATCATCAACTGGGCTGTCCGTCATAGAAAGACCGTGGTATTCAGCGCATTGGCTATATTTGTGGCTGTGCTGGCCCTTCTCGGACCGCATATCAAGAGCGAGTACTTCCCTCATTCCGACCAGGGCCGTCTGACAGTGTCTATCGAGCTCAATGCCGGTACGTCTCAGGAAGTGACAGGAGAGTTTGCCCGCAACTTCTATAACCGTGTCCGTGAGCAGGTTCCTGAAATCAAGATCTGCAGCTACACCTACGGTCAGGCTGACTCCGACAATGCGTTTGCAAGTATGCAGACCAACGGTTCCAATGTCATATCAATGAACATCAACCTCGGAAGTATGGAACTTCGTAAGCGTTCTGCAAGTGAAATCGCCGACATTATCCGTGCCGATATCCGGGAATATCCGAAAGTCAATAAAGGAACCGTGACCGAGGGTATGGGCGGTATGGGCGGTGCCGCTACCGTAGATGTGGAAATCTACGGCTATGACTTCGCTACCACGGACCGCGTGGCCAAGGATATCCAGGCCAGGATGCTCGCAGACCAGTCATTTGCCCAGGTTACTCTGAGCCGTGACCAGTACACTCCTGAGTATCAGGTGGATTTCGACAGGGTGAAACTTGCTGCCAACGGATTGAATACGACCACAGCTGCAGCTTCTGTAAGCGCTGCCATGCGCGGTTCAGTATGCTCATTCTATCGTGAAGACGGTGAAGAGTACGATATCAGAGTGCGTTATGCTCCTGAGTTCAGGACAAGTGTGGAGGATATTGAAAACATCATCATCTACACTCCGGCAGGTGCCGGCATCAAGATCAAGGACCTCGGAAAAGTGGTCGAGACGGAAGTTCCTCCTACAATCGAGAGAAAGAACCGTCAGAGAATGATCAAGGTATCAGGTGTGATTGAGGGCGGTCACGCGATGAGTGAGGGCGTTCAGGCAGCGCAGACTGCCATCAATGAGGCAAATATCCCTTCTGAGCTTAGCGCCAAGGTGGCCGGAGACTATGAGGACCAGCAGGATATGTTCGTGGATCTCATTACCCTTATGGTATTGATCGTCATACTGGTTTATATGGTGATGGCATCACAGTTCGAGTCATTCATGAGTCCGTTCGTGATCATGTTCTCAGTGCCGTTCGCTCTTGTGGGTGTGATTTTCGGTCTGTGGCTTACCAATACGGCTCTCGGTGTGATGGCGATGATCGGTCTGCTGATTCTTATCGGTATCGTGGTGAAGAACGGTATTGTGCTGATTGACTACCTTATCCTGTGCCGTGAGAGGGGAATGAATATTCTCGACGCTGCGGTAACTGCTGCAAGAAGCCGTCTCCGTCCTATCCTCATGACCACGCTTACTACTGTGCTCGGTATGATTCCTATGGCAATCGGAACGGGTGAAGGTTCTGAAATGTGGCGCTCACTTGGTGTGACTGTTGCCTGGGGTCTGTCAGTTTCGACAGTGGTTACATTGGTGCTGATTCCTACCATCTACTGCGTATTCGCTACGAGGCAGGAGAAGCACAAACAGAAAAAGCTTGCCAAGCAGGCTGCAATAAACGGCTAAAAAGCATTGATTATGAAAGCATTGTTTATATCATACAATCAGGCGTTCAGCGAGGAAGTTCTCGAAGTCCTCGACGCCAATGGGCAGAGGGGTTTCACTCTTTGGGACAATATCCAGGGCCGTGGTTCTGTGGACGGTGAACCGCACTATGGCAATCACGCATGGCCGGCATTGAATTATGCGATTCTCGCCGTCGTTCCTGATGACAAGGTGCAGGGTATCGTCTCTGCGCTGAAGTCCAAGGATGAGGAAACGCCGGAATTGGGGCTCAGAGTATTTGTCTGGGATGCTGCCCAGGCTTTCTAAGTAACCGTAAGGGATTACAGAAGCCTGGATCCATATATGTACGGGGGATGATTTACATGTCATCCCCCTTTTTGGCATCTGACGGAGCAGCAAAATGATTTCGTATTTGCGAAACTTCGGTCAGATTATTATATTTGTAAACTCTAAAATATATTATTATGGCAAAAGTAGTTACGAACGAGAATTTCTCGGATATCATTTCCGGAGCAGCTCCGGTAATAGTGGATTTTTGGGCGACCTGGTGCGGTCCTTGCCGTGCTCTCGCTCCGACAGTGGACGAGGTGGCTGCTGAATATGAAGGAAAGGCGGAAATAGTGAAGTGCAATGTGGATGATTGCGAGGATATCGCAGCCCAGTACGGCATCAGAAGCATTCCTACACTTCTTTTCTTCAAGGGCGGTCAAGTAGTTGACAGACTTGTGGGTGCTGTTCCCAAAGCGCAGATTACATCTAAAATTGACGCTCTTTTATAAAGAGGCAAGAATTATGTTCAAGAAATTTGCTGCGGCAGTAGTGGCGGTGATATTGGCGTCATCACTCTATGCTTATGCCGGCGACCGTAGCGGTGCAAGGCTCGGCATTATGGCCGGATTTACTTCATCGTCATCAAATGCCAAGAATCTGGACCCGAGTTCCATAGGCAGGTATCATTTCGGTGTTACCGCAGAGATTCCTATTGCATTCGGGTTCGCCGTGCAGCCTTCAGTGCTGTATCAGGCCAAGGGTACCAAGCTGAGCGATGCGAATATCGACAACTTCAAGCTTGATGCGAAGGTTTCCTACATCGAAATCCCTGTACAGGTTCAGTGGGGACCTGACTTGATGGCTTTCAGACCATATGTGTTCGCGGAACCGTTCATCGGATATGGACTCCATTCCAAGGTGAAGGGCTCAGATCCGATATCCTATTCATCCAAATCTTTCAGCGAGGCGGCTTTGTCCCGTTGGGAGTACGGTTTGGGACTCGGAGCCGGAATCGATGTCTGGAAGATGCAGGTTTCAGTGAAATATTACTGGAACTTCGGTTCTCTCTATTCTGAAAGCGGCAAGATGAACGATGTCGGCAAGCATGTCAAGGATGCGTTCAAGGACGGCAGGAACTTCAACGGCATATCGTTCTCATTAGCTTTTATGTTCTGATATGACTTGCGATAGGAAAGTGGTGATATTCTGCTCCTCAAGCCAAAGCGGCATTGATCCGAAATATGACAGTGCTGCGAGGGAGCTGGTCCGTGCCCTTGTGGAAAGGGACTATACGGTGGTGTCCGGAGGAACCCGGAAGGGCACTATGGGTGTGGTCTCTGACGAGGTGGTTGCTGCCGGCGGAAGACATGTCGGCGTGATTCCGCGATTTATGGAAAGTGTTGTCGCCCATGAACTTACAGAGACCGTATGGGTGGATACGATGTCCGAGCGCAAGGACAAAATGCGTGAAGGGACGTGTGCTGCTGTAGCTTTGCCTGGCGGTGTGGGGACATTGGAAGAGTTGGTGGAGACACTGACGCTTGCCAAGCTCCAGAGGTACGGCGGGAAGATTTTCGCTCTGAACATCAACGGATTCTATGACAAGCTCATCGCTCTCCTTGAGCATTATGTGGATACCAAGATGATGGATGCCGCCACTATGGAGCTTATATCATTCCCGAAGACGGTGGATGAACTTGTGAAAATGTTGTAGATATGGATTTCAGCAGCATAAAGGATTTTCTGAAAGAGGACCTGGACAAGGTAAACAAGCTGATGGGATCGTCGCTGTCCACGGATATTGAGTTGCTGGACAAGACGAACAGGGCGATTCTTTCGCATAATGGAAAGCAGGTGAGGCCTGTGCTGACTCTGCTTGTGGCCAAGGCCTGTTCCGGAGGATTTGTTACTGATGATACGATAAAATATGCCGCTGCGGTGGAGTTGTTGCACAATGCGACCCTTCTCCACGATGATGTGGCGGATGACAGTCCTGTGCGGCGGGGTGCGCCTACGGTGATGTCCATTCTCGGAGGACGCGCTTCTGTCCTGCTGGGGGATTACTGGCTGGTGAAGGGAATGGAGAACATTCTCGCCAGCAGGAATTCGTCGGACAAGGTCATACGGATTTTTGCCTCTACATTGACAGACCTCGCTGAGGGGGAATTGCTTCAGTTGCAGAAGGCCGAGACCGGCGATACGCTCGAAAAGGATTATTACAGAATAATTTACGACAAGACGGCATCATTGTTCGTGGCTTCCGCTGCAGCAGGAGCGATATCGGTGAGCGCTACTGAGGAGAAGATGTCGGCGGCCAGGACCTATGCGAAATGTCTAGGTGTCGCATTCCAGATAAGGGATGATATATTCGACTATGAAGAGAATGCCGAGATAGGCAAGCCGGTGGGGTTGGATCTGAAGGAAAAGAAGATAACATTGCCTCTGCTCGGGGCATTGGCCAAAGCTGGTGAGGAGCGTGGACGGGAGATCAGGCGGAAATTGTGCAGAATCGATGATCACCCTGAGTATGGCGGTGAAATCATAGAGTTCGTGAAGTCGGAGGGCGGAATCGAATATGCCCGCAAGCGTCTTTACGAGTATGTGGACAATGCGAGGATAGCGTTGAGGCCTTTCGGAAATATGCAGGAGGTCGAGATGCTGGGTGAAATTGCAGAATTTACGGCGGACAGAAAGTCATGAGGTTTTCGGATGTCATAGGAAATGCTGAAGTGAAGGCAGCGCTGGTCAGAATGGCCGTCGCGGGCCGTATTCCGCACGCTATGATGTTTTACGAGAATGAGGGCTGCGGGGCATTGGCGCTGATTGTGGCATTCATGCAGTATCTTAACTGCAAGCATCGTGGGGAAGAGGATTCCTGCGGAACATGCCCGGCATGCAACCAGATTTCCAAGTTGATTTATCCGGATATGCATTTCGTCTTTCCGACTGCATCCAAGGACAAGTCGAGTGAAAAACCGTCGTCGCTCACCTATATACAGAAGTGGCGCGAACTTTTCGTCCGCAACCCGTTCTTCATGGAGAATGAACTGTACGAGTCTCTCGGCATTGACAAGAAATCTTCCGTTATTCCGGTCCTGGATGCGCAGATTATCCTGAACGAACTCTCGCTTTCGTCTTATTCTGACGGATATCGGGCTGTGGTGATATGGCTGCCTGAGAAACTGAAGGTGGAGACGGCCAATAAACTGCTGAAAATCATCGAGGAACCGTCTGAACGCACATTGTTCTTCATGGTTACCCATCAGCCTGAGAGGGTGCTCCAGACCATACGTTCGAGGTGTCAGCTGATAAGGGTGAAACCGGCAACAAAAGAGGAGATTGCAGCTGCATTGCCACGATGGACCGGTGTGGATGCGGAAGCGGCGGGCGCGGCAGCGGAATTTGCGGGTGGCAGCATCGGCGTGGCGATAAGGAGTCTTGCGGAGCGGGATGAGAATGTGGAGATGATGGATGTGTTCATGAGGCTGATGGATGGGATATTGGCCCGTGATTTCCAGGATGTCCTCGAAACAGGTGATGTGATAGCGGCGATGGCTTCTCGTGAAAAACAGAAAGCTTTTTGTAAATTCGCAGGTGACTGCATACGAAAGATATACATGATTCAGAAGGGGTTGCCTTCTCTTGCCGGTGTGCGTCCTGAGTACAAGGAGTTCTTCAGCGAAGCCGCAGCAAAACTGGGCCCGGACTTCTGCAGGCGGGCGATCTTGGCGATAAACAAGGCCAATGCGATGGTTGTCCGCAATGTGAATCAGAAAATTTTGTTCACGAACATGGTTGACAGACTGTTCGTGAGTTGATATATACAGATATGGAAAATAACGAGAATATACAGTTTGACTGCAACCGTGGCTGTACGGTTACCAGAGATGCCAATGACGAGCTGAACTGCACCTACCGCAGGGGCTGCTGCAAACTGGAGGACTATAATTGGCTGAAAGGCATTTCCCAGGGGCAGTATTCTGACTGTTACGAAGTGCGTTTCAAGAATACGAGGAAGGGTTTCTATGTGAATTCCTCAGGCCAGAGCATCAAGATGGGCGATCTGGTCATCGTCGAGGCGCAGAGCGGTCACGACTTGGGTATCGTTACACTCGAGGGCCCGATAGTCGGCAAGCAGATGAAGTGCAGGGGCATTGACCCTGAAAATACGGAATTCAAGAAAATCTACAGGAAGGCAAAGTCCCTCGACATAGAAAAATGGCAGGAGGCGATAGCGCGTGAGCAGGAAACGATGATCCGTTCCCGTCAGATAGCTGTGGAACTCGGTCTGGATATGAAGATCGGCGACGTGGAATTCCAAGGGGACGGCACCAAGGCCATTTTCTATTACATAGCGGACGGTCGTGTGGATTTCCGCCAGCTTATCAAGGTTTTCGCTGAAGAATTCCGCATCAGGATAGAGATGAAGCAGATAGGAGCACGTCAGGAGGCCGGTCTGATAGGCGGCTTGGGAATCTGCGGCAGGGAGCTGTGCTGTGCGAACTATATCACGAATTTCAAGTCCATCACCACGGCGGCGGCACGTTGCCAGGACTTGTCTCTCAATCCGCAAAAGCTTGCAGGTCAATGTGGTAAGCTCAAATGCTGCTTGAATTATGAGGTGGCCACATACTTGGATGCGCAGTCCCGCATTCCGCGTGTACAGGAGCCGCTCGAGTTCCAGGACGGACTGGCCTATCTGATGAAGACTGACATCCTGAAAGAGGTGATGTATTTCTCTTATGACAAGGGGTCGTTGGCAAATCTGTTCCCTCTTGCTGCATCTGAGGTGCGTGAGGTGATCAAGATGAACCGGAACGGAATCAAGCCTGAGTCTCTCAAGACTGAACCGGAGCCGGAAATGCCGGAATTCATAACTGCGGTAGGAGACGACAGCATCACGCGTTTCGATTCACCGGGAAAGAAAAAGCGTCGCCAGAACGGTGGCCGTCAGCGTGGCCGTGGTGACGACAAGAATCAGGCGGCACCACGTCAGCAGGGCCAGCAGGGGCGTCAGGGCGGCTCGGACAGGCCGAACCGTCAGGGGCGTGACGGAAGACGCCAGCGTCAGAATGGTCAGCCGCAGAATGGTCAGCAGAATGGCCAGCAGCAGAAGCCGAACAGCAAATAACAGAATCTCAGGTGATAGTCCGGAGCCATAAAAGTATCGCTTTGACAGGAGTACTGCTCTTGTCAATGTTGGTGCTATCCTGCTCAAGACCAAGTTCTTATGCTCAGTTTGTGCGCACTGGAGCACGCGATGCCTATGGCCGGTTCGTGTTCAATGCTGATATGACCGACACATTGTCCGCATACGATTTTTCGCTGCTCGCGTCGCTGTCCTGCATTGACAGGGAATTTTCTTCATTCAGGTCAATGCCGTTGCTCGTGGTCTGGGAATCTCCTGATGGAGAACTGTTTGAGGACAATATTGTGCTTCAGCGCTCGGCGCTCCGGGATTCTTCCTATTATGACAAGGTGCTTACGGATAGAATCGGGGCCGGACTGGTTCCTGTCAAGCCGGGATTGTGGAAACTTTATATAAAGGCGCCGGAAGATTCATTGAAAAAATACGGCCTGACCGGTATCGGGTTGGAAATCGAAAAAGTGGACAGGAGAGTTAAAGTATTAGTGTTGAAATAGAATATGGGACACGGAAAATTAAAGAAATTCAGCGAGAATGCCACTTTCAGATGTTTGCTTCAGCCGGCATCTGAAGAGGTGTTGGACAGGGCGAGGGACGAGTCCCGTAATTCATTGGTACTGAAAGACCATCCGGTCAAAGGACATTGGTCCGAAACGATGTTCGGCGGCAGAAAGACGCCGGTTGTGGTGGAGTTGGGTTGCGGAAAGGGGGAATATACTGTGGCGCTGGCGCAGAGAAACCCGGACATGAACTATATCGGTGTTGACATCAAGGGAGCGAGGCTCTGGAAAGGGGCCAAGTTTGCGGCCGAGAATGAACTGCCGAATGTAGCGTTTCTCCGTACCAGAATAGAGTTTATCGAGGCGTTTTTCGCTCCGGGCGAGATCTCGGAAATATGGCTGACATTCTCCGACCCGCAGATGAAAAGTGAGAACAGCCGTCTTACAAGCCCGATGTTCCTGGAAAGATACAGACATTTTCTGAAGAAGGGCGGCATCATCCATCTCAAGACCGACAGCACTTTCCTGTACGAATATACGAAGGCCGTGTGTGAGGCGAACAATCTGCACGTATTGGCTTCTACTTCAGATCTTTACGGACAGGATAGGGATTCGCTTTACTCGTCGGACTTCTCTTCGGTCTGCGGCAAGGCTGCCGTGGATGCATTGTTCGAAGTGCAGACTTTCTACGAGCAGAATTTCCTCGCCCAGGGGTTCAAGATAAACTACATCGCGTTTACCATAGACCATGACGGGGAATTTGTATATCCCGAATTCGACGCTGCATATTGGCGTGCTGCTGAGGCTCCGCGTACACTTCCCGGCCATCCGCTTCCGCCATCTTCAAAGTAGAGGCTTTCTGCTGCCACGTCAAGGCTCGACCCAATGTATCCGGATGCCCTTGCGCTCCATCCCTCGGAACCAGGTCATCTGGCGTTTTGCGAACTGATGGATGGCATTGCCCAGGAGCGTCTTCATCTCCTCGAGGCTGAGTATTCCTAAGACATATTGCGTAACGAACTTGTACTCAAGTCCATAGTAAGTCAGATTCTCTGCGGGAACGCCGCTGTCAAGTAGTCGCCTTACCTCATCCGCCATGCCTTCCTCGATCCTTGCGTCCAGCCTCGCATCGATTCGCCTGTTCCTCTCCTCGCGTGAGACCAATGTGCCGATGTAATATGTGTTCTTCGGCAGGAACGCAGTGTTCTCCACAGGATGCTCCTTCTGCCACAGAGCGATTTCCAATGCCCTGATGACTCTTTTTTTTGTGTCAATGTCGGTTTTGTTGTGCAGGGGCTTCATGGACGCCAGCATTGACACGAGTTCATCCATAGACTTTTCTTCCAGTTCGGCCCTCAGTTCCGGAGAAGGCGGCACGTCCGGAATCGAGTAACCGCACGTGGCAGCTTCGAGGTAAAGTCCTGAGCCTCCGCACAATATGGGTATTCCTCCTCTGTCCATGATGTCCTTGTATGCCTTCTCAAACGCCTTCTGATACTGGTACAGGTCGAATTTGGTACCGGCATCCACGATGTCGATAAGATGATATGGAATCTCCCCGTATTCGTTCAGGTCCTTGCCTGTTCCGATATCCATGCCTCTGTAAACCTGCCTCGAATCCCCGGAAAGAATCTCCGCGCCTGCGGCATTGACCGCTCCTGTGGCATTGACACTAGCCGCTCCGTATTTTTCCGCCCTCAGGCGGTTCAGCTCCCGCGCCAGTTCTACAGCGTATTTCGTCTTCCCGGAAGCGGTCGGCCCGAGCACGCAGACAAGGTCAATGCTCTTGTTGTCAATGCTTTCGAGTATTTCTTCCGCGGATATTGTCTCCGGTTCCGGCAAGTCAGCTATGTAGGTGTTGCCGTATGGGTTTTTTGTAGGCATCAGATGACGATTTGATTGATTTATGCAAAAATAACGATAAATTTGCATTTGGATGCTGTTTTATTCAGGCGGCGTCTTAAGGAATTATGGCGAAAGAGAAGAAGAGCAGAGTCAATATAAACAACAAGAGGGCCTCGTTCGACTACGAGTTCCTGGAAAACTATACGGCAGGCATTGTCCTTTGCGGAACAGAAATCAAGTCGATCCGTGCGGGCAGGGCTTCCATGTCAGATGCGTTCTGCTATTTCGACAAAGGACAGTTGTACGTGCGCGGAATCAACATTGCCCTGTATGCCTGGGGCTCTTGGGGACAGCATGCTCCGCTCCGTGACCGCAAACTGCTCCTTCAGAAACGTGAACTCCGCCATCTGAACCAGAAGGTAAAGGAAAAGGGCCTCACCATCGTGGCTGTAAGGCTCTTCATATCTGAAAACGGATATGCCAAGCTGAATATCGCCCTTGCGCGCGGTAAGAAGCAGTATGACAAGCGTGAATCCATCAAGGAAAAAGACTTGCGCAGGGCTATGGAACGGGGTGAATGACCGGCGTTACTATCGAACACTTACACAACTAATAACTCATTATATGATGAATTTCAGACAAAGGACTCTATTTTACCTAGCGGTTCTTGCCGGTGTCGTTTTTCTTCCGGCCACAGTTTCAGCTTCAGAAAAGAATGATACTTCTCAGTATATTCTTACGCCTAAGGCCTCGCCTTCACCAAGAATCAATGGAGCCAAGGTTTATGGTGCCCGTCCCGGTGCGGATTTCCTGTACAGGATACCTTGTACTGGAGAGCGTCCGATTCTGTTCAGCGCAGAAGGCCTTCCTAAAGGGCTGAAACTGGATGAAAATACCGGTATCATCACAGGCTCCGTGAAAAAAGCAGGCGAATACAAGGTGACATTGAAAGCGGCCAACAGCATTGGCACAGTCGAGCGCGACTTCAAGATCGTCATCGGTGACAAGATTGCCCTCACTCCTCCGATGGGCTGGAACTCATGGAACTGTTGGGGAAACAGCGTGAGCCAGGAGAAAGTGATGAGCTCGGCTCAGGCAATGCTCGACAAGGGTCTGGTGGATTACGGCTGGTCATTTATCAATATCGATGACGGCTGGCAGGGACTCAGAGGCGGCAAGGCCAATGCTATCCAGCCGAACTCCAAGTTCCCTGATATGGAGGCATTGGGAGATTTTCTTCATTCCAATGGCCTGAAACTCGGAATCTATTCCGGACCGTGGGTGGCTACATATGCAGGGCATTGCGGCGAAAGTGCTGATACTCCGGACGGCAAATATGATTTTATCGAGAAAGGTATCTGCGACGAGTTCCATAAGCTGGACCGCAGCAAGATGAAGCGTGATTCGCTCTGGTATTTCACCAAGTATAAATTCGTGGATGTTGATGCTCAGCAGTGGGCAGACTGGGGCGTGGACTACCTGAAATATGACTGGAATCCTAACGACGAGTACAATGTCCGTCTTATGGCGGATGCGCTCCGCGCTACAGGACGGGATATCGTCTATAGCCTATCCAACAGCTCCAAAGTCGGAATGGCTTCATACATAACCAAATTTGCGAATTGCTGGAGAACCACCGGCGACGTCAGGGACAACTGGGCCAATATGTCGAAAATCGGTTTCGGCCAGGATAAATGGGCATCGTTCAAAAGGCCCGGCAACTGGCCGGATGCGGATATGCTCGTGGTCGGAAAGGTCGGCTGGGGACCGTCCACTCATGATTCCAAGCTTTCGGCGGATGAGCAGTACACTCACATCACTCTCTGGAGCATTCTCGCATCACCTCTCCTTATAGGTTGTGATATGGCCGAGATGGACGACTTTACGCTTAACCTCCTGTGCAACAGCGAAGTGATAGATGTGAACCAGGACGAACTCGGCTGGCAGGGCGCCAGGATTTATGGTGACAAGGATTACGCAACATATCTGAAACCGCTTGCTGACGGCACTGTCGCCATCGCCATGTTCAACCTGTCGTCTTCTCCTAAAATGATCGGCTTTATTCCTAAGGCAATAGGCATGATGGGCTCTCAGGTTATCAGAGACCTCTGGAGGCAGAAGGATATCTATACCTGCGGCTATCAAGAAAGATGGGAAACCGAGGTCGCACCTCACGGATGTGTTTTCGTGAAATTGACCCCGGTTAACAAGAATTTCATTCCTGACGGATTCGACAAGAACATCCGTTAGGGACCATCGGTTATCGACATGTCCTACACAGCTGTCGTCTTTAGTTCAAGTGGGCGCGGCCGGCATACACAATAAGGTCCGACCTGTCTTGGCCGGACCTTTTAAATTGTTTCTGAGCGTTATTCCTGATCGGATAGGTTTTGACGTGTCGCAGGATCTTGTTCCTTTTCCTTCAGCTTAGTAACCTCTTCCATGGACAAGCGGGGTGCGTCGCCTAACTCTTTAAATATCAATACTTAAGCCATTTTCAGAGTTGCCAAAACCACAACTCTGAAAATGGCTATTTTATTGAGTGCTAACGCTTTACGCGCTGCACCCCGGGGATCGACGGAACTGCCCCGCGTGTGTGTACGTAACCGCGGAGACGCTTACCGCTTACCGGAGATGCTTACCGGAAACGCTTACGATGCTGTCGTCGTTCTTTTCTGTCGGCAGGGGGACTACAGGCCGAAGGACTCTTTTACTTTCGGTACGGAGTCGAGGAGTTCCCAGCCGAAGAACTGCAGAACTTTCTCTACCTGTTTGCCGTCACGTACCACTTTTACGGACTTGGTATATGGCTTGCGTCCTACGTGGCCATAACTTGCGGTCGGCTCGTAAATAGGATTCTTGAGCTGGAATTTCTCAATGATTTTAGCAGGCCTCAAGTCGAAAATTTCATTGACCTTCTCCGCGATGGCTGCGTCAGTGAGCCCGTTGGCTGCTGTGCCATAGGTGTTTACGAATACACTGACAGGTTTTGCGACACCGATAGCGTAGGCCAGCTGGACCAGAACTTCTTCAGCTACACCGGCAGCCACAAGGTTCTTCGCGATGTATCTTGCTGCGTATGCGGCTGACCTGTCCACCTTTGAAGGGTCCTTTCCTGAGAATGCTCCGCCACCGTGCGCACCGCGTCCGCCATAAGTATCGACAATGATTTTGCGGCCGGTCAGACCTGTGTCTCCGTGAGGACCTCCGATAACGAATTTGCCCGTAGGATTGACATGAAGAATGAAATCATTCTTGAACAGAGACGCGGTCTTTTCCGGGAGAGAGGCAATGACCTTAGGCAGAAGGATTTCCCTTACGTCCTTTTCGATCTTGTCGTGCATTGCCTTGTCCACTCTCTCCTGGCCGAACTGACGCACAGCCTCGTCATACTTCATATTTCCGAGTTCCGGTGCCACGAATTCATCGTGCTGCGTGGAAACCACGATAGTGTGGACGCGTACAGGGTGATTGTGCTCGTCGTATTCGATGGTGAACTGGGATTTTGCGTCAGGCCTGAGATATGGCATCAGGTCGTGGCTGTTCTTTCTGATATCTGACAGGATCTGGAGGGTCAGATGTGAAAGAGCCAGCGGCAGCGGCATGTACTCTTCCGTGTCACGGCAGGCATAACCGAACATCATGCCCTGGTCTCCGGCACCCTGATCTTCAGGATTTTCCCTCACTACACCTCTGTTTATATCTGCACTCTGCTCGTGAATAGCTGAAAGAACACCGCAGGAGTTTCCGTCGAACATATAGTCGGCCTTGTCATAGCCGATATTGTTGATGACCTTCCTTACTGTGGACTGGATATCCACATAAGCGTGTTCTGCCCTCACTTCACCGCCTACCACTACGAGGCCGGTGCTGCAGAAAGTCTCGCAGGCAACTTTGGAATCTTCGTCCTGTCTCAGGAATTCGTCCAGGATAGCGTCTGAGATCTGGTCGGCAACCTTGTCAGGATGTCCCTCGGAAACAGACTCTGATGTAAATAAATAGTTCATATCCAATATTTTTAAAATCTTCCAGCGCAGGTGGTTCAGGTATCTGCGTCAATGCTTTTTCACGACTCCTGACAGTCGTCCGGACACAAAAAAACGTCCCACTGATGTGGAGACGTAACAAAAACACAAAACATTGATATGAAAAGTGGTTTCCGCGCCACGCGGTCACCGGTTGTCAACATTTTAGCATTTTTTAACGTGGTTGCAAGCAGGCAAATCTCTCCACATCAGTTCTGCAAAGTTAAGCTGATATTTCCGAATAGCAAAATATTTTTTCAGAAAGAAAAAAACTCCTGCCGACGATATATCGGAACAGCATCGGTCAAACGGTGATTTGAACGCTTTAAATTGTATTTAAAAAGAGACGGAAATATGTAATTAACACAATTTTAATTGTTTTAGTGTTTTATATTTGTAAGTAATAACCTAAATTTGCATACAAACTATAATAACAATAATTACCTCTATGAATTATTCATTAAAGCATTTGTTACTTGCCGGCATCGCTATGTTGGCAGGTTCGCTAGCCTATGCGCAGGTGACAACATCTTCAATGGGTGGTCGTGTCACCGATGAAAAAGGAGAACCGGCAGTCGGAGCAGCTGTAGTAGCTACTCATGAGCCTTCCGGAACTGTTTACGGAGCTATTGTTAACCAGAAAGGACAGTATACCATCAATGGTATGCGTGCCGGAGGCCCATATAAGGTCGAGGTCTCATCTGTCGGTTACAATGCCATTGTCTTTAAGGATGTAACACTCCAGCTTGCTGAGACTTACAACCTTAACGCTACTCTCAAAGAATCAACAGAGTTCCTTGAGCAGGTAGTTGTCATCGGAACTGCAAAATCCAAGTTCAGCAGTGAAAAAACAGGTGCTGCCACCAACATAACCAGCAGCCAGATTACATCATTGCCTACTGTGAGCAGAAGCTTGTCAGACGTTACCAGACTTTCACCTTATGGTGGAAACGGAATGTCATTCGCCGGAACAGACGGACGTACAGCCAACTTTACCGTTGACGGTGCGAACTTCAACAACAACTTCGGTCTCAATTCCAAGCTTCCTGGAGGCGATAACCCTATTTCCATCGATGCTATCGAGGAACTTCAGGTGGTTATTTCTCCGTACGATGTGCGTCAGACCAACTTCATCGGAGGTGGTGTGAATGCCATCACCAAGTCTGGTACCAACACTTTCAAGGGTTCGGCTTACGTCTATCACCGCAATGAAAACATGCGTGGTGATACAATAGATGGAACCCAGATTGCAAGTGCCCGTGAAAAAGACAGAACTACCACTTACGGTATGACCCTCGGCGGACCGATCGTCAAGAACAAACTCTTCTTCTTCGTCAATGCCGAATATTCGAAGATCCCTTCCATCGCGAACACATGGAGAGCAAGAGCTGACGAAACCGTAGAGCCATCTGCAGCAGCATCCCTCTCATACGCTACTGTAGCTGATATGGAAAAGGTTTCTGCTCATGTAAAGGAGAAATACGGATACGATACAGGCTCTTTCACAAGTTTCCCTGCTGATGAGAGCAACATGAAGCTCCTCGCAAGAATCGACTGGAACATCAATTCCAAGAATCATCTTGCACTTCGTTACAACTTCACCAAGAACGTATCTTGGTCAGCTCCTAACGCATCTTCTATGGACGGTGGTACACGTTCTGCATATGCCCGTATGTCCCTCTATTCAATGTCTTATGCGAACTCGATGTACTCTATGGACAATCTGGTTCACTCATTGTCATTGGATTTGAACAGCCGCATTACTGACAACCTTTCAAATCAGTTCCTTGCGACATTCTCCAAGCTTGATGACGTCAGAGGAACAAACTCAAGCGAGTTCCCTTTCATCGACATCATGGACGGTACTGGAACCAATACCCCGTACATCTCTCTCGGATATGAGCTCTTCACATGGAACAACGCAGTCCACAATACGATTGCGAACGTGAAGGATGACCTCACATACTATTTCGGAACTCACAAGATTACTGCCGGTCTGAACTATGAGTATCAGATGGCTGACAATGCTTACATGAGAAACGGAACAGGTTACTACCGTTACCTTAGCGTAGATGATTTCATCAATGGCGCTGCTCCTGAGGTTGTCTGCCTTACCTATGGTTACGGCGGAGAAAAGAATCCGGCTGCAAGGGTTCAGTTCCATAAAGTCGGTATCTATGCCCAGGACGAGTGGAGTGCTACAGAGAACTTCAAACTTACCTACGGTATCCGTTTCGACGGTTTGTTCTTCGACAATGGCGATCTTATGACTAACAATGCCATCAAGGCCATTGACTACTACGACAGCAACAACAAAGTCCGCAATATCGACACCGGTTTGTGGCCTTCAGGCAAGGTTACTGTTTCGCCTCGTGTCGGCTTTACTTGGGACGTGCTGAAGAACAAGACCCTCACAGTACGTGGAGGTACAGGTCTCTTCTCAGGTCGTCTGCCTCTCGTATTCTTCACCAACATGCCTACAAACTCAGGTATGGTACAGTATCAGGCACAGATCAATGCCAAAAATGCCGAAAAGAAAGGATTCACTATGGATGCGTTCAAGGGTGGTCTCGTTACCAATGGCGGTAAGGCTACAGGCCAGGCTCTCCTCGACAAACTCGTAGGTCTCGGCTATCCGTCAGACATTTCTCCGGATAAGGGAACCGTTCCTTCTTCAATCTCTGCTGTGGACCGCAAGTTCAAGATGCCTCAGGTATGGAAGACTTCATTGGCAGTGGACTATCAGTTCCCTACATCATTCCCATTCTCCATCACTGCTGAGGGTATCTACAACAAGACAGTGAACGGCGTCATGATGTCAGACTGGAGCATCATTCCTATTGAGGGATACGCAAGATGGAACGGTGCTGACAACCGTCCGATCTTCCCTTCAACATTCCGAAGCGGAACAAAGGCATTCGTTCTCGAGAACACTCATAAGGGATACGGCTATTCTGCCAATGTTACAGTGAACATGCGTCCTATCGAGAATCTCAGCATTATGGCTGCTTACACCCATACAGCTTCCAAGGAGATTACCGGTATGCCAGGTTCCAACGCAGAGTCTGCATTCACTTATGTTCCGACATCTGCAGGTCCTAACAACATTCCTCTCCATAACTCACAGTACGTGACACCTGACCGTTTCATCGCATCTCTCACTCACCATGACAAGTGCGGAAACCACTTCAGCTTCATTTACGAAACATGGAAAGGCGGATACAACTATTCATATATGCTTGCAAATGATATGAATGGTGACGGTTATGCTTATGACGCATTGTATATCCCTACAGATAAGGACGTTGCTGAAAATAAGTTCCGCTTCGCTTCAGACAACGATCGCGACCGCTTCATGAATTATGTCCATAATGACAAGTATCTCAGCAAGCACCAGGGCAAGTACGCAGAAGCTTATAGCGTTTACTCTCCATGGGTTCACAGAGTTGACTTCAGCTACAAGCACGACTTCAAGATCAAAGCTGGCAAGACCACAAATACTCTTCAGCTCAGCCTCGACATAAAGAACTTGCTTAACCTCTTCAACTCCAAGTGGGGCGTATCCAAGTATATGAATACCGATCTGAATGAGGGTCGTATTCTCAAATACGATTCTACCGACAGCGAAGGATATCCGGTGTTCTCTACTCCGAAAAGCGTGAAAGACGGTGTCAAGACATTCGTCTATAACCCGGTAATCGGTCAGTGCTGGTATGCTTCAGTGGGTATAAAATATATGTTTAACTAATCGTATATCAGAATAATATGAAACTTAAATATTTATTGACCGCCGTTCTGGCATCATCTTTCGCATTTGTCGGATGTGATGATGATACGGTAGGATATCTTGACGATATTCAGCTCTCTGAGACATATCTGTCAATTTCGACCAAAGGTGGTACCGCTACTGTGACTGTTGAGTCAAGTGTGGACTGGGAGTTTGTGACCGATGACAATTGGCCAAATGTCATTAAAAGAAATAAGGACGGCAGCATCAAATCAGAAGATCCTGCTTGGCTTGCCGTTGACAAGATGTCCGGCAAGGCTGGTAAAGAAGTTTTGACCTTCAGTGCTGCGGCTTCAGAAGGCGGTAGGGAGTTTGAACTCACTATCAAGGCTGGTGCCAACAAACAGTTCCTCAGAGTCCGCCAGGGCTCCCTCGCTGCCGTTGAAGTTACTTGTAAAGAGGCTAATGAGACAGCTGTCGGTAAGAATGTCAGGGTTAAAGGTACTTGCACGACCATTGAGAACACGACTTTTGGAAACTGGTATATTACAGACAAGACTGGTTCACTTTACATCTATGGAACACTCGACAAGAAGGGTGCTAAGAAGAATTTTGCAAGCCTCGGTCTTGAAATAGGTGATGTCGTAGAAGTTGAAGGACCTGTAGGTGAGTACGGCGGCAAGAAGCAGCTGGTTGACGTTACTGTGCTCAGCATCAAGAAGTCTCTCATGAAAGTGATGACTCCTTCAGTTGACGTTCCTAAGACGGCATCTGATGTTACAGTGAAAGTCGCTTACAAGGGCAGAGGCGTGTTCGTGACATTGCCGGAAGATTGCAGTTGGCTTACTTTCAAGGGTATGACTTACAAGAAGGGTGAGCCTACCAAGATTGACGCTAATCCTGCCGATACCGCAATCGTAGCTTTCTCTGCTGTTGCAAATGAAGGTGCAGCCGAGCGTGTGGCTGAAATCAAGTTCTCTTCAAGTGATGCAAAACAGTCATCTGAAGGCACATGCAAGATTACTCAGGCGCCTGCAGCATACTTTGTTGAGAATTTCAAAACATCTATGGGCGGGTTCACCATCAAAGATGTTAAACTGCCAGAAGGTTCTACCTATGTTTGGACACATGATGCTTCCAAATGATATGAGGCTGACCCAAAAGGTCAGCTTCTTTGTTTATAAGGATAGTATCTGAATGTGA